>Ga0233425_10000357_pt1 | contig 119627 bp, 101 predicted proteins | sample Watercolumn_Towu_2_FD_181712 | JGI IMG/M metagenome (GOLD analysis project Ga0233425, IMG submission 181712) | Freshwater microbial communities from Lake Towuti, South Sulawesi, Indonesia - Watercolumn_Towuti2014_140_MG | ecosystem: Environmental > Aquatic > Freshwater > Lake | place...
CGGCTTGTCGTAGCCGAACCACCGGTATGGCTGGAACAGCATCCGCCAGCTTGCCCCATTGACGCGCGCGTCGGGATTGGAGGACTGCGCGAGTTCCTGCTTCTTCAACTCGACCAGCGTCTTCACCGTCTCGGTGTCGTAGGTTTTCAATTCCGCCTCGCTGACGCCGAGAAACGCCGGCAGATTGTCGGGCGAAGTTCGTCCGCGGCCCGTGTTGACCTGGCCGAGGATGACCGGCAACGATTCGCGCCCGACAAACGCGAAGATCAAAAAGATCATCAGAATCGAACTGAGCGACACGGCAAAGATTCCGCGCTCCGCCAGCCATTCGCCCCAGCGCCGGCGTTGGCGGAGGATGCTGAAACTGCGACCGGTATTCGTATCCATGTTCTCACGAACAGACTTGCCTCCAGCCTGTGACAAACACGTGACGGTCGTGTTACAGATCAGGAAAAGACCGGTCGCCGCGCCACCAATGCGCCGCCCAGCACACCCGCGTCGTCGCCGAGGCCGCTGTCCACGATCTTGACCCGCTCGTCAGTCGCGCCGATGACATGCTGCCACGCTGACTTGCGGATGCGCGGGAGCATTTTGTCGCCCAGCGCCTCGATCAGGCCGCCGCCGAGAATGACCGCTTGCGGATTGAGCACGTTGATCAGGTTCGCCGCGCCGATGCCGATGTAGCGGCAGGCGTCATCAATGATCTCGCGCACCAGTTTGTCGCCTTCGAGATACGCCTCGGCGATGATCCGGCTCCGGATCCGGCGCGTGTCGCCGTCGCACAAATCGCGGACTACGGTCTTGCGTCCCTCTTTCATCTCTTCGATGACGCGACGGACAATCGCGCCGCAGCTCGCGACGGCTTCCATGCAACCGCGATTGCCGCAACCGCATTTCGGGCCGCCGTCGGCGATGACGGCCATGTGGCCGATCTCGCCGCCCATGCCGGCGGAGCCGCGGTATTGTTCGCCGTTGATGACGATGCCGCCGCCGATGCCGGTGCCGATGAACATGCAAACGAAATCCTTTAGCTTGCGCCCGGCGCCGAGATGCTGGACGGCGGTCGTGCCGGCTTGGACGTCGTTGACGACGACGACGGGGATGTGGATGCGGGCTTGGAGGAGCTTGGCGAACGGGAGATTCTGCCAGTGCAGGTTTGGCGCGACGCGCACCACGCCGGCACGGGTGTCCACCATGCCGGGCACGCCGACGCCGACGGCGCAGACGGAGTTGTGCGCCACGGCGGAGACAGCCAGCGCTTCGTTGACGCATTCGGCGATGCGGTCCAGGACGACCTCGGGGCCGAGGTCGGGCTTGGTGGATTTCTTCTCGCGGGCCAGTATCCGGTTGCGACCATCGAAGACGGCGGCGAGAATCTTGGTGCCGCCGAGATCGAGACCGACGGCAAATGGGCGTTTCATCACCATTCCTCCACAATTTCGGTGAGTTGTCCGATGAGTTTGTCGAGCGCCTTCAAGTCGCGCCGTCGTCCTTTGTGCGGTTTGAGGTCGAGCTGCTCGATGGAAACGAGCATGCGGCGCAGTTCTGCCATTCGTCGCTGGTTTGGGTCGACGTCAGCCAACGCGCGGTCCACGCGCGCAATGTCGGCCTGCAACCCGGCAAGGTAGTTGCCGCCAACTTCCTTGACGAGGACGCGGAGGGTCTTCAGTTCCGCGGACAATTCGCGCTGGCGCTGGATGAACCGGGTCTTCATGACGACTGGCTGAGAACCTCCTGGACCTTGGCGCGCAGCTCGGCGTGGATGGCGCGCGGTTTGCGGTTGCCGTTGATGATCGTGAATCCATACTCGGCCTGCATCCGTCGGAACTCGGCCTGGATGTGCCGCTGGTATTTCATGAAGCTCTCGAACATGTCGCGCGACATGCCGGTGTCCATGCCGCTCTCCCAATAGCTGAGCGTGGCGTTCTTGCGGAAGTTGCGCTCGACGAGCACCTGCGGGCTGACGCGCAGGTAAAACACGGCATCAGGCACGAGCGCGATGGAGTATAACGACTTCACCCATGCCGGGTTGGCGCCGCGCACGGTGTCGCGCGCCATGAGCGTGTAAATGTAACGATCAGCCAACACGACGAACCCGGCGCGCAACGCGGGGATGATGGTGTTTTCGAGCTGGTCGGCGAAATCGGTCGCGTAAAACAGGCTGCGCGTCGTGTGGCTGAGGATGTTGCCTTGCTGGGCGGCTTCAAGTTCCTCGGCGACGAGCGTGCTGCGCTTGAGACCGACGTTGACGGTGCCGTAGCCGAGATTTTCGAGCCAGTCCTTGAGCATATCAATCTGCGTGGAGCGGCCGGAGCCGTCGGCGCCTTCGAGGACGATGAGTTTGCCTTTCAACTCGGCGAGCTTGCAGCCGGGCAGTAACGTGCCGAAATGATGTTTGATGCTCCTCGGTGTCGCTTTCATTGCCTGCCCCTCCAACGAAACGACGGCAGATCAATCTTCTGTTCAACGTATTTGCGGACCATGGCTTGTTGTTTCTCCACCGGCAACATTCCCTCCATCACCATGAACCCTTCCGGCTCGACCATCTTCTTGTACTCCGCGTAGATCCGTCCCTGGAAAATCTTGAAACTGTCGTACTCATTGTCGGCGAGATTCAAGTCCATGCCCGCCTCGAAGTATTTCAAGCTCGGCCGGCCGCTGAGGATGCGGTCGAGCGAGACCGCGAGCGGCGTGTCGAAAAAGAAAGCGATGTCGGGCACGACGGCGAAGCTGTAGAGGTTGCGGACCCAGCGCGGGTCGCAGCCGCGGACGATGTCACGCGCAAACGCAGTGTACATGTACCGGTCGGCGAGCACGATGTAGCCGGCCCGCATCAGTGGAAGGATTTGCCGTTCGTGACGGTCCGCGAAATCCGTCGCGTGCACCAGCGAGAACGTCGTCGGCGTCAGCAACTGGCGTTTCTTGCCCTTGCGCGTCGCTTCCTTGACGAGCACGGAGGAGTTCCATTCCGTAAAGAAGACTTTCAGGCCTTGCATCTCCATCCAACGCTTCAACAAATAGACCTGCGTGGACTTGCCGGAGCCATCGAGTCCCTCCACGGCGATCAATCGGCCGGGATGGTTGTGGGTCTTATTCATGGTTCGGGTTCCACTTTCTTCACCCAACGCCGCTCACCGTCAAGAAACTTCTTCACCGCATCATACCGGCGCTGGTGTTCTTTCCGGAAATGCTTCTGCAACGGGCCATTGGGCAACTGCTCCAACAACACCTCGACGTCATGGCAGTCGCCCATCAACTGCTGCAACTGTTTCAACGGCTTGATTCGCTTCGTCGCCCCGACGACCTCGAGGCCGTACCGGTATTTCTTCACCGCAATCCGCAGCCCGTGAAACGCCGCGCTGCTACCCGTCTTGTCGAACTGTCGCAATCGTTTCCGCAATACCCGCCGCAACTCCTCCAGCGCCCGTCGCGCATCGGGCTTTCCTTCGGACCACGCGACCGGCTTCGTTGTCCGCCACACCGCGCGCAACGTCGCGAGCCGCCTTCGGCGCTCCCGCGCCAGTTGCCGATCCAACGCCACGCAACGCACCGGCGCCGCGCGCAGCAGCGCGAGGTTCACATCGAGTGTCCGCACCGCGCCCAGCGCCCGGCCGAGCCGTTCCAGTCGCCGCACGCGCGGCACACCGAGGAATCCCAGCCCGACCCGGAGTCGTCGCGACGCGACGCGCATCCGATGCACGGTCTCGGCATCGCCGAAGTCCGGCGCGGCGATGAACAAGCGCCACGCTTGTCCGGCAAGCCAAACCTCGATGTTATGTCCGATGTTCTTCATGTATTCCCGGGCGGCGCAACAAGGCCGCAACCCGTGCCAGCAGTTCGCGCATCTCGAACGGCTTGGTCAGGTAATCATCTGCCCCCCTGTTGAAGCCTTCAAGTTTATTCTCCGTCGTGGCGTGTGACGATCCGATGGCGCGGCGGCGACAAGCCCGTTACAAAACGCAAAGGTCTCCCCGGCACGCAGACCGGGGAGACCTCGTGTGGAGGCGCCAGTGATTAGCGCATGTTCTTGGGGAGTGGGAAGTAACCGACATCTTTGACAACAGCCTGGCCGGCATCACTCAGGCACCAGCCGATGTACGCGGCGACGGCACCGGCGTCCTTGGCAGGGGCGACGTAGTTGAACAGATAACGCGAGATCGGATAGGTGCCGTCGAGCACGGTCTTTTCGTTCGGCGTGACGGCTTCGCCGCCGTCGGTCTTGCTGACTTTGATGGCCTTGACGCCTTCGGCGTAGGCGATGCCGCCGTAGCCGATGCCGTTTTTGTCCTGCGCGACGCCTTGAATCACGGCGGCGGTGCCGGGCATGGTTTTGGTGGCGGCGGCGAAGTCCTTTTTGTTGAGGACGTGTTCCTTGAAGAACTCGTAGGTGCCGGAGCTGTTCTCGCGTCCGTAGAGCGCGATGGGCGCATCGGGACCGCCGACCTGTTTCCAGTTGGTGATCTTGCCGGTGAAAATGCCTTCAAGCTGACGGAAGCTGAGCTTCTCGATCGGGCTGCTTTTGTTCACGTACACCGAGAGGGCGTCAAGGCAGGTCTTGTATTCGTGAGGGCGGACTTTGAACTTGCGGACGAAGTCGGCGAGTTCCGAGGGTTTCATCGGACGGGAAGCGTTGCAGATGTCGGTGGAGCCGTTCAGCAACGCGGCGATGCCGACGCCGGAACCGCCGCCGGTGACCTGAACGGAAGCGCCGGGGGTTGACTTCATGTAGGTCTCGGCCCATTTCTGGCCAAGGATGACCATGGTGTCGGAACCTTTGACGGTGATGTTTTGCGCTTGGGCGCTGAGCGCCGCCGCAGCGAGGATGGCAAGTGTAAGTTTCATGGTTGTCTCCTGATTTGTTTAGAACTTGATGACGTTGTCTATGAGCACCCGGAAGTGATCTTCGCCGGCCAAGCCGTTCTGGTTGCGACCGGAGTTGGGGCGGTTGCTGATTTTCTCGGTGACAAAGGCGCTGACGGTGAACGTCCACCAATCTTGGAAGTTGTAGGAGCCGCGGATGGCGTGGCCTTTGCGGTCGGTGCCGCCGTTGCCCCAGTCGGAGTCGGTAAGCCCGTCGAAGGTGGCGTCGGCTTCGAGATGTTTGTATTGGTAGGCCACCATCCACTGGCCTTTCTTCTTGGCCTCGCCAAACGCCAGTTGCACCGTCCAGCCCGTTGTCTGGTCGGGACTGGTCGCGGCGCTCGACAGTGCGCCGGTCATGCGATCGAACGCGGGCGTGAGATTTTCATCGTACTCGCCGCTCAACGTCAGGATGCACGGCGTGCCGCAGAACGGACGCTCGGAGATCTGCCAGGCTGCTTCGCCGCGGAAGTACATCACATTGAACTCGGCGAAGTAATTGGTCTTGCTGCCGGAGAACGCGTTGCCGAGATTCGGCGAATCGCCTGCTGTCAGGTTGCCGAGGTTTTGTGTGAAGTAAAAACCGCCGAGACCTTGGAGCCGCAGCTTGGGCGTCTTCGGTTCGCCGCCGAATTTCGCCTCGATGCCGCTCTGCAGATCGAACATATAGACGTCGTTGGCGTCGCCGGAGATTTCCTTCAGCGCGAACTGGCCGAAGTTGGCGAACAACCGGTGTTGGCCCTGATCGCCGAAGCTCCAGTGGATTTGCTCGGCGATGCCTTCGGGGGTCACGTCGTTGTCATAGACCATCGGCGAGTTGAGCTTGGGCTGCCAGATCGTGTTTTCCATCTTGCCGACGATGAGCTTGGCCCAGTCCCAGCCCGGCGGCTGAATGGTGGCGGAAACGATATCGAGGGTGATCGGCTTTTTGCGGAAGGTGTCGCTGAGCGAGGTGTTCGTACTGACCGGGTCGCCATCGCCGCTGGCCAGTCGCACGTTGACCGTCATCCACTCCGGGAATCTCGCCTCCAGCGCCAGCCGCAGCCGGTAGCGGAACCGCAACTGGTCGGCTTGCGCGCTGCCGGTGTTGCTGGAGATGATTTTGCCGCCCGATTCCTCGCGCCCGATGTAATCGGCGCGCAACCGCAGGTCGCCCGACCACGTCAGCGAGTCGAGCCAACTGCTGGTCTTGCTCTTGTTATAGATCTCGAATGTCTGCGCCGTTTGGACATCGGCTTGTTCGCGAACCTGGTTCGCTTCCTGTTGGGTGAGGACGCCCTTGCGGACCAGGATGTCCAGAATGGCGTCGTTGCCTTGCGCGCTGCTGAGCATGAACGTCGCCGCCAGCGTTGTGATGATGACACGATGTTTCATGAGTTGTCAGTTTCTCCTGTCGTTGGATTGCGTTGTTGTAATGCGCCAGATATGGCGGACATAAACGACAAACAAAGAGCGAAAACGTTACGAATCGGTTACATCTCGCCCGCCCTTGGAACGCCCTGTGGCGGGCTTACCGCATGTTCTTGGAGAGCGGAACGTAGCCGACGTCATGGACAACGGCTTGCCCGGCGTCGCTGATGCACCACGCAATGTAGGCAGCGACCGCGCCGGTGTCCTTGGCGGCGCTGACGTAGTTGTACAGGTATCGCAACAGCGGGTAGGTGCGGTCATAGACGGTCGCTTCCTTCGGCTCGATGGCGTCGCTGTTGTTGGTCTTGCTGATCTTGAGGTGCTTGACGCCTTTGCCGTACGCGATGCCGCCGTAACCGACGCCGCCTTTGTCGTGCGCGACGCCGTGGATGATCGCAGCGGTGCCCGGCATGGTCTTGGTGGCCGCGGCGAAGTCCTTTCCGTTCAGGACGTGATCCTTGAAGAACTCGTAGCTGCCGGAACTGTTCTCGCGGCCGTAGAGCGAGATCGCGAGGTCGGGGCCGCCGACTTGTTTCCAGTTGGTGATCTTGCCGGTGAAGATTTTTTCGAGCTGGGGGATGCTGAGCTTGTTCACCGGGTTGTCGTTGTTCACGTACACCGAGAGCGCGTCGAACGCCACTTTGTACTCGTGGGGGCGGACCTTGAACTTCTTGATGAACTCGGCAATCTCGCCGAGCTTCATCTCGCGGGACGCGTTGCAGATGTCGGTCGAGCCGTTCAACAACGCAGCGAAGCCGGTGCCGGAGCCTCCGCCGGTGACTTGGAGAGTGGCGCCGGGATGCGTTTTTGTGTAGGTCGCGGCCCATCGCTGACCGAGGATGACCAAGGTATCGGAGCCTTTGACAGTGATTTTCTGCGCTTGTGCAGCGATGGCCGCGGTGGCGAGGATGACGATGAGGATCAGTTTCATTTTCCGTCTGATTTTCCGCACGATGTTCAATGGGTGTTACAACTGAGTGACAGAATTGTTACGGACTGGTGACAAAACAGTTGTCTTTGATTCAGGGCTGTGTACACTAACGGCGTGAAAAGAACATTGTTCCTGCTCGTTTTTTTGGGTGCAGCCCTCGGCGCGCTGGCGGCCACTGTCAAAATCGAAAGCCCCGCCACGGCGCAAACCTACGCCTCCTGGAGCATGAGCAACCAGCGGCTGTTCTGGAACACGAAGGATCAGACCTTGTGCGCCCAGATCACGTTTGACAACCATCTGCATTCTGCCAGCGACAGCCCGCCCGCCCGCGAGTCGTTCACCTTCCCGTTGCCCGGCGTGAAACTCGACCCGAAGACCAAGACGTTTTACGCCGAATCCAAGACCAAGCAGAAAGTCACGGTGGCGGAAACCCGCAAGAGTCTTTTCGTGGACACCATCGTGCCAACACCGACAACCAAGATCTTCGTGCTCAAGAAGAGCGGCGCCGTCAACGTCGTCCTCGCCGCCGACACCGAGTCCCGGCCGGGTAGCGGCGACCGTCAGTGGGTTGAATGCAACGACGACCAGCGATTGCAGGGTCTTCTCCGCTCGTTCTAACAGCGATCTGTGGTCGTCCGGTTTGCGTGGGGACATCGCCTGTGCAAGTGTCCGCCTGTTTGGTGAAATCTGGAAGGCATGAACCTCACCCACGGAGCCATGCGGCGACTGCGAGTGTCAGGACAACGATGATGAACGGAGTTTTCACGTTGCAGTTATGAACTCCGCGATGGGAACGGATCGTTCAATGCAGCCGTGGCGCATACAGACAACATGCGTGGCGAGGTCGGCTGCTTCGGCGCGGTCGTGCGTGACGTAGAGCAAGGTAAAGTTGAGTTGCGCGTGCAGGCGCAGCAACTCGGCGCGAAGATGTTGGTTCAATTCCTCGTCCAGGTTCGACAGAGGCTCGTCCATCAGCAGCGCCTTGGGATGCAGCACCAGCACGCGGGCCAGGGCGACGCGCTGCTGCTGGCCACCGGAGAGTTCCGCTGGGCGGGCGCGGAGATAGGCGTCCATCTGGACCAGCTTGAGAATCTCCGCGATGCGCTGCTCGCGTTGCGGCTTGGGGATGCGTTGGGCTTTGAGGCCGAACTCCAGGTTTCCCTCGACCGTCAGGTGCGGCCACAGGGCGAGGTCTTGGAACACCATGCCCAGATGCCGTTGTTCGGGTTGCTGGAGAATCTTGCCGGCAGCGGCCACGACCTGACCGTCAATCGAAATACTGCCGGTGTCGGGCGCAATGAATCCGGCCAGCAGCCGCAGGACTGTCGTTTTGCCGCAACCCGACGGGCCGAGGATCACGACGCGTTGGCCCGGCTCAACGGCCAGCGAGAAATCGTGGAGCGCGGCTTTCCCTTGGTATGTCTTGGACACCGAATCGAAGCTGATTATTGCCATGCCGACCTCTCTCGGACGCGCGCGACCAACGCAATGCCCAGCAGCGGCAGCACCGTCGTGGCGACCATGAGGACGCACGCGGCGGCGATCAGGTTGGGCGCGCCATTGGCCATGAGCGTGAAGATGCGCACCGGCAGCGTGTCATAGCCGGGCGGATAGACGAGCATGGTGATGCCGGTGTCGCGCAGGCAAAAGATGTAGGCCAACAACCAGCCGGCCAGCAGCGGGCGTTTCACCAACGGCAGCACGATCCCACAGAGCCGGCGCAACCAACCCGCGCCGGCCATCGCGGCGGCTTCTTCCATCGAAGCCGGCACCAGCGTCAGGCCGGCGACCGTGACCCGTCCGGTCAGCGCCGTGTACTGGGCCAGATAACCGAGCAGGATCATCAACGGCGTGCCGTAAATGAAATTCGTCGCCGGACGATTCCACAGCGCGATCAAGCCCACGCCGATCACCGTGCCGGGCAGCGCAAACAGCAGCACCGTTCCGCCGTCCACCGCCCGCCACACCGGCAGCGCCCGCGTGTGAATCAGGTAGCCGACGAAAAAACCCAGCACCGTCAACGCCGTCGCGCCAACCGTGGCGAGCCACACACTGCGCAACAGGCTGTCGCGGACCGTGTGAAATGCCCGGCGATACGCGTCGAGCGAACCGGCCTGCGCCAACAGCGACAACAGCGGCGTGGCGACCGCCACCGCACAGAGTCCACTGACCAACACAAAGAGCCACACCCGGTGACGCCCCAGTGGCACCACGACACCGCCGCTTTCGGGCGCGGGCCGCAACGCCTGCGTTTTCTCCCGAAGCACAAACCACTCGATGCCCAACACCGCAAACGTCAGCAGCGCCAACGGCGCCGCAGCGGCGGTCGCCGCGCCGAAATTGTAGAACGCGGAGAATTGCGTGAAACTTTCCACCGGAAACACGTCGTAGCGCAGGAACGTCGGCACGCCAAACTCACCCAACGCGAGCAGGAACACCAGCGTCGCCGCCAGCAACACGCCCGGCCTGATGAGTGGGATCGTGATCCCGCCCAACATGCGCCACGGTCGCGCCGAGAGCCGCGCGGCTTCTTCGAGGCGAGGATTGACCGCGCGCGCAAACGTCATCGTCGCGAGCATCACCGCCGGCATGAACGTGGACACCAGCACCAACACGCAGCCCGGCAGGCCGAACAGCCAGTGTGCGTTCTTCCCCAGCAGGTTCGCCCACGACACCGCCGTAATGTACGGCGGAATCACCAGCGGCACCGTGAACAACAGCACGAACACCCGCCGCGCCGGCAGGTCAGTCTTGGCGAGCAGCAACCCCATCGGCAAGCCGACCAGCATGGACAACAGCGCCGTCGCCAGCGCCAACGTCAGACTGTTGCCCAGCAATCGCCACGCGCGTTCCGTGGTCAGTAACTGCCGGTAGGCGGCGAAGCTGAATCCGCCATCCGCCGTCAGGCTGCGCGCGAACATGACGAGAATCGGCGCAAGTCCGACCACGGCCAGCACGAGCAGCACGGCCACGAGAATGACGCGGCGCGTCGTCAATACCCGACCCACTCCTTCAGCAGCGGCTGAATCTCCTGCATCTTCCGCGCGATGGCAGCATAGTCGGTCTTCATCGCTTTGATCGTTTCGATTCGCCGCACGATGGCCGGCGTCTCGACGCCGTCGTGCAACGGAATCTGCGCCGCGTCCGAGAGAGCCAGCTTCCGTTCCGTCTCGCGCGACAGCAGGTAGTCCACGAGTTGCCGACCGACGTCGGGATGCGGGCCGCCGTGGATCAGCACCACGGCATTTGGCACGATGAAACAACCGAGTTCGCCATCGCCCTGATCGGGATAAATCATCTCGACCGGCTTGCCCTGTTTGATGCGGCCGGCCGCGTCGTCGCTGTCCACCAGCGCGAACGCCGACTGACCCGACGCGACGAAGTCCGCCGACTCGCCGTTGCTGGTGGCGATCTTGACGTTGTTACGTTTCATGTCGGCCAGAAACGCCTTGGCCTTGTCATCGCCCCAGAGCATGAACAGCGCGGCGATTTCGGTCGTGGTCGTGCCGAACAACGGATTTGCAATCGTCGCGCGGCCCTTGAACGCGGGATCGGCGTAGGCTGCGATGGACTTCGGTTTGTCCGTTGCTGATTTGTGGACGATCAACACACGCGCGCGCGCCGAGAACCCGGTCCAGTAGCCCTGCGCGTCTTTGAAGTTCGCGGGGATACCCTCGGCGCTCGGCGACCGATACGCGGCGGCGATCCCTTGTTGTCGGAGCGCCTCCGCCCGGATCGGCTCGTTGGCCCAATACACGTCTGCTTGCGGATTGTTTTTCTCCGCCAGCAACCGATTCATCACGCCGGTGCTCTTCGCCTCCTCCGTGTCATACACCGCCTTCACGCGGATGCCGGTCTCGCGCTCAAAGTCCCGCAGAATCGGCTCGGAGAAGACCTGATCCTCGCTCACATACACGACGACCGTTCGCTGCTTGGACGAACAAGCCGTTAAACCGAAGAACGCCACAACAGCAATGATGGCAATGTTCCGCCAATTCATTTGCTTCCGTAACTGAAGTCATCAAACAACGTCACGCTGTCGGCCTTGGTCCAAACGCCGACCGCGCCGGCGTCCTTGAATGTGCTGTCATCGGCTTCAAACAACACCTTGCCGTCGAAGCTCACCTTGAAGTGGTCGCCGGCAAAGTCCACGCGCAATGTGTGCCACACGTTCGCCGTCACCTTGGTGTCCACACCCTTGAACTGAATCCGCCGGCCCTTGACGGTGCGGTAAATGCGGACGTTGTCCTCGAGCACGTTGGCGCGGGCGACGTAGTAGTTGTCGCCGTTCTGCCAGCGCCAGATGACGCCGCCGGCCTGGTCTTCGTTGCCGGTCAGCGGCTTGAACTTGACCTCGACAAAGCCGTCCTTGAGCGAAGCATCCTTCTTCACACACCACGGGAAGGTGCCTTCGCCCGATTGTTTCAACACATGCGGCTTGCTCGGTGCGCTGTCATCGGCGACGACCGTCCATTTCGCCGCGCCCTTGCCGGTCACGCCGCCGGTCCAACCCTTCGGCAACTCGCCCGGTTTGAATTTGTCGAAGTTGACGGTCTCGGCGGGCGCTGCCGTGGTCAGCAGTGTCAACGCTGCGCCCAGAACTGTGATTGAACGTTTCATATGTTCATCTCCTTTTTATTTTGTGTTTGTTGACATTGGACAAATAGCAATGAAGCGTATCGAGGATCGCTGAGCCGGTCCGGAGCGCCTGTTGATCATTCCGACTCGCCGCGCAGAGAGCGCGCACCACAAGGTCCAGCCCGGCGGCTTCGGAACGGCCAAACCTTTGGTCTTTCAGGTCAATGTCATGAATGATTTCGGCCAACTCCGTCAACGCAGCGTCGTCGAGTTGAAACGATTTCAGCAGCGTCTCAAAGGTGCAGTCCTCGCCGTGATGGCTGAATTCGACGCCGAATGTATCGAACGGGATCGCGTCCTTGGGCAGCGCGGCTTCCGATGCGAACACAAACTGTGCTGTTGGATCAATAAACCGGCGAATCAGCCACGCCGAGCAGAGCCGATCAATGTGGATGTGCTCGCGCGTCGCCCAAGTCTTGCCTTGAAACTCTTTTGGGTGGTGATGTCGCAGCGGCACGACCGCTGTCGTCTGCGGTTGGGCGGTCTCAATTGCTTTTGCCAGCGCTGCCACAACTTTGCTGGTGCGAATGGCCAGCGGCGCGCCGAAAAAATCAGTCTGCTGCGTTTCCATGAGAGCTGTCTGCAACTGCCCCGCCTTTTTCGCGAGAGACTTGGCCAGTCGTTCCGACCATCGGCCTTCGGCCCGCGCACTCCGGATGCGATCAATCAACCGTTCGGAATCGGTAATCAGCGCGCGGTACGACTCATCAGTGCCGCGCACAAACAACGCCCGCAAGTTCCGGTTTTCCGCAGCATCGCGGGACTCGGAAACAAATACCGAGGCTTCGCCCTTGGAGTCGCGGATTTGCTGGGCGAGCCACTGAAAATCCTCCAGGCGATCCTTACTGTGCGGCAGCACGTACACGGAGTTGCGATACAGCACGGCTCCGGCTTTCTTGGTGAGCCGCCACACCTTGACCCGCTCCCGCGAGTTGGGCGTCTGCACTTGGTGAACCAGAAACAGCCATTTCATTTCCATGTAACGATTATTACATCGCTTGACAGGCATTACAAGCGATGTTTTATTCCACCCCTCGCATGAACCTTACTCACGGAGCAATGCGGCGGCCATTGACGATTGTGGTGGCGGTGGTCGCGGTGATCTTGGGCGCGGTGTTGGCGGTGCAGAAGATGCCGCGCGACATCTTCCCCAACCTCGGCATCCCCACCATCTACGTCGCGCAACCGTACGGCGGCATGGACCCCGCCCAGATGGAAGGCTACCTCACCTATCGCTACGAGTATCACTTCCTTTACATCGCCGGCATCGAACACGTCGAATCGAAGTCTATCCAGGGCGCTTCGATCATGAAACTCCAGTTCCATCCCGGCACCGACATGAGCCAGGCGATGTCGGAAACCGTCGCGCACGTCAACCGTTCCCGCGCCTTCATGCCGCCGGGCACCGTCGCGCCGTTTATCATGCGGTTCGACGCCGGCAGCGTCGCGGTCGGCTATCTCGTGTTCTCGACCGACGACCCGAATATCACGCTCAACCAGATGCAGGACCAGGCGCTCAACCGCGTCCGCCCGGCATTTGCGACGTTGCCGGGCGTATCCGCGCCGCCGCCCTTTGGCGGCAGCGCGCGCGCCATCGTCGTGAACGTCAACCCCGACCGGATGCGCGCGGCGGGGCTGTCGCCGGACGACATCGTGCAGGCGTTGGCGCAGGGCAACACGATCAGCCCATCGGGCAACATGAATCTGGGCGACAAATATCCCATCGTGCCGGTCAACGCCATCGTCACGAACATCAAGGACCTCGAAGGCGTGCCGCTGAAGCGCGGCGCGAACGGCACCGTCTTCGTGCGCGACGTGGCGACGGTCGAGGACGGCGCGGATGTGACGACCTCCTACGCGCTCGCCAACGGCCGGCGCTCCGTCTATCTGCCGGTCACGAAGCGCAGCGATGCCTCGACGCTCTCCGTCGTGAATCTCGTGCGAAAAAACATTCCAGAATTCCAGAAGCTTCTTCCAGAGGGAATCAAGGTCAGCTACGAGTTCGACCAATCGCCGGTGGTGCTCCGCTCGATCCGCGACCTTCTGAAGGAAGGCGGCCTCGGCGCGCTCTTGACCGGCTTGATGGTGTTGCTGTTCCTGCGCGACTGGCGCAGCGCGCTGGTTGTTGTCATCAACATCCCGCTGTCGGTCTGCGCCGCTGCGTTTGGGTTGTGGATCAGCGGGCAATCGGTTCACCTGATGACGCTCGGCGGCCTCGCACTGGCGGTCGGCATTCTCGTGGACGAGGCCACCGTTGACATCGAGAACATTCACACCCATCTCTCGCGCGGCGCGCGCGTAGCCCGCGCGGCGCTCGACGCGACAATCGAAACTCGGCTGCCGCGGCTGCTGGCGATGTTGTGCATTCTCGCCGTGTTCATCCCTGCGTTCTTTATGGTCGGCGCGGCAAAGGCGCTGTTCGTCCCGATGGCGATGTCGGTGGGATTCTCGATGATCGCTTCGTATTTTCTGTCGAGCACGCTGGTGCCGGTGTTGACGGTTTGGATCGTGCGGGCGCATCGGCCCACATCGCCCGGCCGCTTGACCCAATGGTTCGCGGCGTTGGTGCGTTTCGTGGTGTGGGCACGTTGGATCATCGTGCCGCTGTACGTGATTGCCGTCGGGTTCGGTTTGTGGTTCTGCGGCAGCCGGCTCGGCGTGGAAATCTTCCCGAAGACCGATACAGGGCAGTTCGCGTTGCGGTTCCGCGCGCCGAGCGGCACGCAGGTCGGCGTCACGGAGAAAATCGCGCAGAAGATTCTGGCCACCATCAACCGCGAGGCCGGCGGCACGGACAAGGTGGCAAGCAGCATCGGTTTGGTTGGCGTGCATAGCTCCAGTTACCCGGTCAACCTCGTCCACCTGTGGAACGGCGGCCCGGAGGAAGGCTGGCTTGCCGTGCAACTCAAGCCCGAAGCCGGCAAACGCGTCGAGGATTTCAAGGAACACCTCCGCGCCGTGCTCGCCAAGGAATTGCCGGACGTGCGGTTGTCGTTCGAGCCGCAGGATATTGTCTCGCGCGTGATGAGTTTCGGTTCGCCCACGCCCATCGAAGTTTCCATCAGCGGTCCCGACCTCAACGTCAGCAAAGGCTACGCGGAGAAAATTCTCGCGCACCTTCAGAAGCTCCCGTTCCTCCGCGACCTCCAAATCGCGCAGACACTCGATTTCCCGTCCGTCAACGTCGAGATCAACCGCGAACGCGCCGGGCTGCTCGGCGTGAAAGTGCAGGATGTCACCCGCTCGCTCGTCGCGGCAACGACATCGAGCCGGTTCACCGTCCCAAATTTCTGGGCCGATCCGAAATCCGGCATCAGCTACAACCTCCAAGTCCAGATTCCCGAAGCGCGGACACAAACCATCGAGGACCTGAACAACACGCCGATCAGCGCCGAGCGCGGCGCTCCGGTGTTGCTCCGCAACGTGGCGACCGTCAAGCCCGGCACGACCATCGGCACCTATGAACGTTACAACATGGCGCGTGTCGTCAGCATCACCGCCAACATCCACGGCCTCGACTTGGGCGCCGCCATCCGCGAAGTCCAGAAAGCGCTCAAGGAAATCGGGCCGCCGCCCGATGCGAAGACCAAACTCGATTTGCACGGCCAGGTCATCCCGCTCGGCCAACTGCTCGACGGTTTCCGCACCGGCCTGATTGTGACGGTGATCGTGATTTTCCTCGCGCTCGCCGCCAACTTCCAGTCGTTGCGTCTTTCGTTTGCCGTCGTGTCCACGGTGCCCGCCGCGATGGCCGGCGTGGCGTTGATGTTGTGGTTGACGGGCACGACGCTCAACATCCAATCCGCCATCGGCTCGATCATCGCCGTCGGCATCGCCGTGGCCAACGCCATCCTGCTCGTCACGTTCGCCGAGCGCAGTCACATCGCCGGCGGCAACGCGAACGACGCGGCGGTCGAGGGCGCGAGCAGCCGATTGCGCCCGATCTTGATGACAAGCTTTGCGATGATCGCCGGTATGTTGCCGCTGGCGCTCGGACGCGGCGAAGGCGGCGACCAGACCGCGCCGCTCGGACGCGCCGTCATCGGCGGCCTCGCAATGGCGACGGTTGCCACGCTGTTCGTGTTGCCCGCCGTGTTCGCGCTGGTGCGCCAACGCGCCAGCATCAAGTCGCGTTCGCTCGACCCCGATGATCCGTTGAGCAACCATTTCGTCACGACGAAGGAGTCTTGATATGAGAAGAACCATTGCCTTTCTTGTTCTTGCCACGGTCGGCCTGGCCGCCGATGCGCCGGTCAAGACCGTCACGCCGACGCGCGGCGAGATTCACCGGTTCGTCACGTTGCCCGGCAGCATCAAGGCCAACCAGCAAGCCACGCTCTACGCCAAAGTGCCCGGCTACCTCAAGTCGCTCACCGTTGACAAAGGCGACAAAGTCGCCGACGGCCAATCGCTCGGCGAGATCGAAGTGCCGGAGCTTGCCGCCGAGTCGGTGAAGTACCGGGCCGAGATTCGCGCCGTGGAACCGGAACTGGAGCGCCTCACCAAAGCGCGCAAATCCTCGCCCGACCTCGTCACGCCGCAATCCGTGGACGAAGCCCGCGGCCGGCTTGAAATCGCCAAGGCCAACCTCGAACGCACGGAGACGCTGTTGAAATACAGCCGACTGACCGCGCCGTTCGCCGGTGTGGTCACGATGCGGCACGTTGATCCCGGCGCGTTTGTCCCGGCGGCCACGTCCGGTAGCGCGGCGCAAACCGCGGCGGTCGTCACGATCATGGACTTCAACACCGTACGCGCCACGGTCGCCGTGCCCGAACTCGAAGCCGCCCTCGTCAAGCCCGGCCAACCCGTGCGGGTCACCGTCGAAAGCCTGCCGGGCAAATTATTTACCGGCACCGTCACCCGCCACGCCTACGCGCTCGACGAGGCGACCCGCACAATGCTCGTCGAGGCCGATTTGCCAAATCCCGACCTCGCGCTCCGTCCCGGCATGTACGCCACCATCCAAGTCGGCGTGGAGAAACACACCGACACAATGTTGATTCCGTCCGCTGCGCTTGTGACCGAAAAGTCCGGCGCGTCGGTGCTTGTCGTGCGCGACGGCAAAGCCGTGAAGACGCCGGTGAAAGCCGGTTTCAACGATGGCGCTCAAGTCGAAATTCTCTCCGGCCTCGCCGGCAATGAAGCGGTGCAGACAAAATGAAACCGCTTGTTCTCCTCCTCGCTCTGGTTTCGGCGCTCCACGCCGAGCCGATTGATCTCGCCACGGCACTGCGGTTGGCCGGGGCGCAGAACCTCGACGTGCAGATTGCACGCGAGAAAGTGGCGGAGGCCAAGGCCAACCACGAGGGCGCGGTCGCGCAATTTTTCCCGTGGATTTCGCCGGGCATCGCCTACCGCAGCCACGAAGGGCGGATTCAGGATGTCGCGGGAAGCGTCTTCGACGCCAGCAAACAGTCCTACGGCGTTGGCGCGACGCTCGCGGCGCAGATGGACATCGGCAACGCTTACTACAAATCGCTCGAAACAAAACAACTGGTCAAGGCCGCCGGCCACGCGCTCGATTCGCAACGCGACCTCGCCATCGCCATCGCGGCGCTTGGCTACTTTGATCTCGCCAAGGCGCAAGCCGCGGTCGGCGTTGCGCGGGAGGCTGTCCGCATCTCGCGCGATTACGAACAACAGATTCAGCGCGCCGTCGAGGCCGGCATCGCGTTCAAGGGCGACGCGTTGCGCGTGCGCGGCCAGACACAGCGCAACGAACTGTCGCTCCGCCAAGCGCAGGAACAACAGCGCATCGCCGCCGCCCGGCTCGCGCACACGTTGCACCTCGACGCGACAGTCGAGTTGACCGCGCAGGAATCCGAGTTGGTTCCGCTCTCCCTCGTGGACACCAACGCGGCGCTCGGCTCGTTGGTCCAACAAGCATTGGTGGCGCACCCCGACCTGAAACAAACCCAGTCGCTCCTTGACGCTGCGACCGACGCGCGGAAGGGCGCTGTGTACGGCCCGTTGATTCCGACGCTTGGCGCGCAGGCGTCCCTTGGCGGTCTCGGCGGCGGGCAAAGCGGTGCGCTGGGAAACTTCGGCGACTCGCAGGATTATCTGGCCGCGCTGAGTTGGCGCATCGGCCCCGGCGGGTTGTTCGATTCGAGCCGGACCCACGCCGCGGACGCCCGTGTGCGCGGCGCGAAATTGCAAAGTGAAAAGGTGAAGGACGAAATCATCCGTCAGGTCGTCGAGGCCGTGATGCGAATCCGATCGCTTGGGGACCAGATTGCCACCGCGCGTCAATCGCTCGCTCTGGCCGAGGAGACGCTGAAGCTGAGCCGGCAGCGCAAGGAGTTCGGCGTCGGCGTGGTGCTCGAAACGATCCAAGCCGAGCAAGACCTCACCCGCGCCCGCAACGATTACCTCAACGTCGTCGCCGAGTTTGACAAGGCGCAGTACGTCTTGCGTCGCGCCCTCGGCAACTGACGTTCGCGCCTTTCACTGTCTCTCTTCTGTGTTGCCATGCCGTCGGGTGTTGTGTAATAGCTGTTACACAACACCCGACGCACGGAGGAATGCCAATGAGCACGAAATCTGTCATGGAAGACTGGTTGCTGGTGGCGCTGTGGGGCGCCGAACAACTCGGCCGAGGACCGTGGGCGATGCTCAATGCGTCCTTCGAGACATGGGAGCGACAACATGGATTGCACCGGCGACTGGCCGAACTGGAACGGCGCGAACTGGTCCGCCGCGAGAAACGCGCGGGACAAATGGTGTGCGCGTTGACCGAGCAGGGATGGTTGGCCGCGCTCGGTGGCAAGAACGCGCCGGCGCGCTGGAACCGGTTGTGGGACGGCCAGTGGCGGCAGTTGCTCTTTGACCTGCCGCAACACCAACGCCGGGCGCGGATCCGTCTGTGGCGCTGGCTGCGACAGAAAGGATTCGGTTACTTGCAGCAAAGTGTCTGGGTTTGCCCCGATCCCGTGGACGAACTGTCCGTGGCGCTCGAGGATTTCCGCGACGACGTGGAATCGTTGATCGTCATGGACGCGCGATGTAGCGCAGGATATTCCGACGAGGCGATTGTGCGTGGCGCCTGGGATTTCGAGGAGATCAACCGCCGCCAGGAAGCGTATCTTTCCACCGCCACGCTGTCGGCTGCCGAGAGGAAACGTTTTGCGGCATCGCCTGCTGAACTCGGAGCCTGGCTGCGCACGGAGCGGATCGCATGGCAACACGCCCTCTCGCTCGACCCGCTTCTGCCGCGCGTGCTCTGGCCGAAGCGATACCGCGGCGAAACCGCATGGCAGGCACGCGTCGAACTCTATCGGGACATCGCCGCGTGTTTCCAGTGAAGCACCTTCGCGACCGCGCTTGGCCGTCGGGTGTTGTGTAACAGCTGTTACACAACACCCGACGGCATTTTTGGTGGCGGGATTGTGAAACCGTTCTGAGAGTTGCTTGCACTATGTTTTTCTGGGCTTGCGCGATGGGGTAGGATTTCATACCATCCGTCCCGATGCGCAGAGTGCTTCCACGAGTCTGGTTTGGTTGCCTCGGGATTTTCTTCCTCGCTGGCTGCACGGCACATTATCCGGTCAACCAACCACGCGGCACGCTGTCGGCGCCGCGGCAGACGTTGTTCAGCGACGCAGCGCGCGACATCAATTCCGACGACCTGTTCATCGTGCTCTGTTTTTCCGGCGGCGGCACCCGCGCGGCGTCTTTCTCCTACGGCGCACTGGAGGAACTGGCGCGTACAACGATGAATTGGGGCGGCCAGCAACGCCGGTTGCTGGACGAGGTGGACGTGATCTCCGGCGTATCGGGCGGCAGTTTCACGGCGGCGTACTATTGCCTGTTCGGCGAGCAGATTCACAAGGATTTCGTGGAGAAGTTTCTCAAGGCCGACGTTCAGGGCGAACTCGGCCGGATGACGGCGAATCCGTTCAACTGGTGCAAGCTCGGTTCCTCGTACTTCGGGCGCAGCGAGCTGGCGGCGGAACACTACGACCGCATTCTGTTTCACGGCGCGACCTTCAGCCAGTGGGCCGCGCAACGCCGCAAACCGTTGCTGATGATCAATGCCACCGACCTCGCCACCGGCGGCTGGTTCGTGTTCACGCAAAACATGTTCGACCTCATCGGCTCCGATCTCGGTTCGTTCTCGATTGCCCGGGCGGTCGCTGCTTCCTCCGCCGTACCGGGCGCGCTCACGCCGATCACGTTGAAGAATTACGCCAACGTCAACACGGCGGGCAACCCGTTGCTGGTGTCGCTGTCACCAACCAACCATCCCCCGTCCATCCGCCAGCAGATGCGGAAGGCAGACCTCGAATCGTACCTCAACACCACCAACCGGCCGTACATCCACCTCGTGGACGGCGGTGTGTGCGATAACCTCGGCATCCGCGGCCTGACGGAGACGCTCGAATCGGTCGGTGGCATGGACGAAGCCGCCTCGCTCTACAAGATCCGCAACATCCGCAAACTCGCCGTCATCATCGTCAACGCCTGCGCCGACCCGCCGTGTCCGTGGATGCAAACCGAAAGCGCCCCCGGCACGCTCGCCTCGTTGTCGGCCATGATTCGCATCTTCATGGACCGCTACAACGCCGACACGGTTGACCTTGCCTGGTCGCGGTTCCGCCGGTGGGTCGCCCACGAGAAGAAGGTGGGACACGAGATGGAGTTTTACCCGATTGAAATCAAGTTTGCCGATCTCGCCGACGACGCCGAGCGCACTTTCTGCGAAGCGCAACCGACCAGTTTCGTGCTCACCACCGACGCCGTGGAGCGTCTCCGCAAAGCGGCCAGCGTCCTGTTACGCCAGTCGCCCGAGTACCAGCGTCTCCTGCGCGACCTCAACGCCACGGCACGTTGACGCGACCATGCGCCTGGTAAGCTTCATTGGTATCTTCGTGCTGATGGGCATCGCGTGGTTGATGTCCAGCAACAAACGGATGTTCCCGTGGCGCATCGTTCTCTTCGGCGTTGGATTGCAGTTTGTGTTTGCGCTGTTCATCCTGAAAACGCCGGCAGGACTGGCCGTCTTCGATTCCGCGCGGCTCGGCTTGCGGGCGATGATTGGCGGCGCGTTGGCTAGTTATCAGACGGCGACGATTGCCGGGCTGTTGATTCCGTGACGGCAACGGTCAGGGTTGTCCGGAGCTTTGGTTGAGGTTGCGACGGTAGTCGGGGTCGTTGGGGTTGAGGCGGACGGCCTCGGCAAAATGCGCGCGCGCCTCCGTGATCCGTCCTTGCTGGGCGAGGGCAACGCCGAGGTTATTGTGGGTGTCGGCGTCGTTGGGGTCGAGGCGGACGGCCTCGTTGAAATGCTGGATGGCCTCGGTGAGCCGGCCTCGTCGGGCAAGGGCGAGTCCCCAGTTGTAGTGGGCGGCGGCGTAATCGGGTTGGCTGCGCAAGGCGGCCGTGTACTGGGCGAGGGCGTCATCGAACCGTCCTTGGGCGAGAAGCGCGTTGCCGAAGTTGCAGTGAGCCTCGGCGTAGCCGGGTTTGAGGCGGAGAGCTTCCTGAAATTGGATGGCGGCGTCGGCGGGACGTTTCTGGCCGAGCAACGCGACGCCGTAGTTGTAGTGGATGGAAGCGGAGTTGGGTTGGAGGCGGAGCGCCTCGGTGAACTGCCGAAGATCTTCCTCGGTGTTGCCTTGCCGGGCGAGAGCGTTGGCGAGGGAACTGAGGGCGTCGGCATGGTTCGGGTTGAGGCGGAGTGCCGCGCGGAATTGGGCGATGGCTTCGGGGATTTTTCCCATGCCAAGGAGGGCAAGGCCATAGTTCTTGCGGATTTCAGGACTCAACGGGGAGCAGCGAATAGCTTGTTTGAACCTGGCGATGGCTTCGTCGTACTGTCCGTTGCGCGCGAGGGCGTTGGCCCAGTTGCCGTGCGCATCGCCGAAGTTCGGACGGAGACGGATCGCCTCGGCGTAGTGGGCGAACGCCTCGGAAACCTGGCCGCGCGCGAACAAGAGGTTGGCGAGGTTGTTGCGCCAGATGGAGACATGGGGGTTGCATTCGAGGGCGAGGGTATAGTGGGCGATGGCTTCGGCGTAGCGTCGGGATTTGTCGTAGAACACGCCGAGGTTGTAATGGGCTTTGCCGGCCTGGGGATTCTTGGCAATCGTGTCCCGCCAGAACTTCTCCTGGTTCTGATAACACAGCGCCCGGTGCCAACTGAGCGCACCGAGCGTTCCCAAGATGAACACGGTGCAACCGGCCACCGCCGGCCGCGGCAACCGCACCAAGCCGGCCACGACGAGGCTGATGACGCCGATGGTGGCGAGGTACTGCAGGTGATCGGTGACGACAGGTGAACGCCCGATGTAGGGCGCGTTCATCACGCCCAGCACCGGCAGCAGGATCCCGCCGCAATACAACAACGCAAACAACGGCCCCTTCCCCCACGTGGCCCGAAACCTCCACGTCACCCCCACCACCCCGGCCACCGCCGCGCTCGGCAGCCAGAACGAAGCCGTCACCGTGTGGAAGTTCCAGACCGGATACACCGCCATCAAGTTGACCGGCGCCAGCGCCTTGAAGATGTAGAACCAAAACACATGCCCGGCGGCCCCCAGCCGAAACAACAACGGGCGACTGATGAACTGACCCGTGAATTCGCCGGAGCCACCCAACAGCCACTGTTGCGACCATATTGTGACTAGCGCGAACACCGCCGCCAACGCAAAAAAAGGAATGGTCCGTAGCCAGTCGTTGATCCCGATCCGCCCGCGCTGCCACCACGCGCACAACAGAAACACTCCCGGCAGCGTGACCCCCGACGTCTTGCTCAGCAGCGCCAGCGCAAACAACCCGACCGCGCCCCAGTACCACTGCGGCTTCCCATTGCGCTCGAAATGCAGGAACGACAGCATCGTCGCTGCGTAGAAGACCAGCGAGAGCGTGTTCTTACGCTCGGCGATCCATGCGACCGACTCGGTGTTGACCGGGTGCACCGCGAAGATCAACGCCGCCAGCCAGGCGCCGCGCACTTGAAGGTGCTCCAGAATCCGCCAGATCATGAACGCGCCCAACGCGTGAAACAGCACGTTGGTCGCGTGGTAGCCCATGGCGTTCATGCCCCACAGCCGCCACTCCAGCCAGAACGTCGTCCACGTCAACGGATAGTAATCCAGTCCTTTGACCGGCAACCACAGGTGCCACAGCCCGTCCGCCGAGTGAATGAGCGGATTATCCGTGAGCAACAAATCGTCGTCCCACAGAAACCCGCCCTTCAGCGCCGGCAGGCAGACGACAAACGTCAGCAGCATGAGCAACGCCGCCATTCCCCATTTCTTTTTGTCGAAGCCGACCATGGCCTCTATCCCACCACATTTCAGCCAAGGCACAAGCCAAAACAAATTGGACTTCCCCCGGTTTGTGAGGAGATGCTGAAAAGCTGCAATCCTTCTTCAGCGCGGAAGGAAGGCAACCGATGCTTGAATCGGGTAGCCACAGGTGCAGCCGGCGCTGGCTTCGGGAATCAAAATCAGCCCGCCGGCAGGGATGATGTTGATCCAGCAGCCGGGACGAATTGCCTTGCTCAGCACCGTGTGCTCGCCAGTCTTGAGGTCGAACATCCACGGATGGTCGAACCGGCTGAACGCGCAATTGGCGGACATGGACACCGTGCCGCAATGATTGCTCTTGCGCCATTTCCACGTCTCCACCGGCGTGCCGGTGCTCAAGTTGCAGGCGAAACCGGTGCCGTAAACCACTTCGCCCACAATAGCCGGATGCTGGACCTGCTCGCCGTGCGGGCCTTCCAGGATATTGTCAGGAACCGGCGTCTGCGTGTTCCGCCACAAACGCTCGCCGGTGCCGGCGTCGAACGCCGCGAGATCGTAACGGACACGCCGGTTCTCGTTCCTCGTTCCCGTCACCAGCAGTTTGCCGCGGGCGTAACTCAGATAAACGATGTGCTCGATGGCCTCCAGTTCCGCCGGTTTCCGCCAGAGCGGTTTGCCGGTGCGAATGTCCAGCGCGACCAAGTCCGCACCCTTGCCGAGAAGCGTCGTCAATTTGACGCGGCTGTCGGTCACCGTCTTCGATGCCGGGTTTGTGCTCTCGATGAAATAGATTCGCTGGCTGCCCAAGGCGATGGTCGGGTTGATGATGACGCCGCGCGCGGGCGTGTACGTCCAAAGCTTGCGCCCGGTAGCGCGTTCGTGGACGAAGATCGAGTCGCTGCAAACCACCGGCATCGAATCGCGCCAGAGCAACACTTCGGTGTAGATGGTCTGGTCGCGGAACGTCCCGCCGCAACGGGTCGCGCTTCCGACCAGCAGTTCGTTCTCGACAGCGACGTAGCCCCATTCGGAGGAGACGGGGACACTGAATGTCTTGCGCAATTCGCCGGTCTGCGCGTCGAACGCAAGGCATTCGCTGCCGGAGGCGACGTAGAGGCAATCGTCCGCCGCCGCCATGTTGCCGCAGTTCTTGAACGCAGCCAAGCGGACGGAGTTCGGCACGTCGCGCTCCCACAGAATCGTGCCGTTATACGCATCGGCGGCCAGTACGTGATTGTCGCCGGACACGAAGAGGCGACCATTCTTATAGAGTGGCGCGACGTTCTTGTCGTGGCGGTCCGGCATCTGGCGTGGACCGGGTCGGCCAAACCATTGCAAGTCCACTGCGCCGGCAGTCATCGCATCGCCGCTGCAAGCTGTGTTGCCGGCGTCGCCGTAAAAGTGCGACCACTCGCCCGCACCCGGCAACGGTCCACGTGAGGTAGATCTGGTCGTCCTCAAAACGACCGCGCCGCCGCAAGGGCGAAGTACGCGATTGATCTCAGCCTCTGAGACAGGCGACGCTCCCTCGGCGACGATCAGGTTGGCCCAGCATTTCGGGAACGGAAGCTTCGTGTCGTCGCATTGATGAATCGTCACGCGACGGCCATAAAGTCCGGCCTCGGCGAGCCGGCGGCGCGACTCGGCCACGCGCTTCGCGTCCGGCTCGATCCCCACCACCTGAAACCCGGAGCGGATGGCGATTTCGTACGCCAGTTGTCCCGTGCCGGAGCCTAGCACGAGGCAGTAGCCCTTCGTCGTGCCGGCGCGCTGAATCGCGGTTTCGGCATAGTGAGACAGTTGCGCGTTCGGCGAGAAGGGTGAAGGCTTCGCCGTTTCCTCGATGAACTCAAACGTGAGCGGTCCGCCCGGCGGCGGCTTGCCGGTTTGGAAGCAATGAATCATCCCGCGGTCGGTGCTCACATAGAGCCGGCCATCGCTGACGGCGAGGCCGTAAGCTTTGCCTTGGACATTGCCGCGCCAAAGCATCTTGCCGTCGGCAACGTTGTAAGCCGAGACGCGATCCGGTTCGCCGACGAAAATCATTTCGCCGGCCAGAATCAACTCGCAGCCGTCGGGAACCGGAGTCTCCCATTTGATGCGCGCTTGTTCCAACGCGCAAAGCCGGTCCTTGGAGAGCATGTAACGCATCGTGCGGTCAGCGACGATTCTCAGTGCGTCGGCCAACAGAGTTTTGTCTTTCGAGCGTGGCGTACCGGCGTGGATGCCCGACGTTTCGCCGGCGCTGTAGAGCACCGTGTCATCCACCAACACCGCAAAACAACCGCCCGCCAGCCGGTTCGCTCCGGCGCCGGGCAGCGGCGCGATCGGTTTTCCCGTGCCACGCTCGAACACCATCGGCGCCGTGCGGCCGGTCGGCACGTACAGGTGCGACGCCGATGCGAGCAGGTAACCTTGCGAGACGACGTCAATAGGTTGCTTCCAAAGCTCCTTGCCGTCCTTCGCCTTGACGGCGCAGAGGTAGTTTCCTTGCAACGGAAACAGTCCGGCGCAGAAATACACGACGCCATTGTCCACCACGACACCACAACGCACCGGCCACAACGACATCATCCGTCCGTTGCCCGGCAGCCGCCGGTCTTCCGGGCCGCCGCGATATTTCCACACCACGCCGCCGTCATCGGCGCGCAGGCAATAAACCCAACCGTCATCGGAGCCAACGTACACCTTTCCATCCGCAATCACCGGCGCGAGGCGCACGGGCGCGTCGGCGGTGAACGTCCAGCGAACGCGTCCGTCGGCAGCGTCGAGACAACGCACCGTGTCGTCGGCTGACGAGCCGTAGTAGAGCACGCCGTTGGCGACGGCCACGTGAAACGCGCGGTCGTAGGTCGTCGTAGGGCCGAGGTTGGCGACGCGGCGAAAAACATCCTGCTTGGCGGGGAGTTCGGGCCACGCGGGATTCGGCGCTGCCGACCGGTGCATCCACGCTTCCGCCAATGGCAGTTTGATCTCGTCGGTAGCGATGCCGCTTCGTTGCGCGTCATGCCGGTACGCCGGCCAAGCCGGCCACGCCGTGGCCACGCTGAGCAGACAGAGCGTCAGTGCAACAAGACAACAGCGAGTTGGCAATTTCACAGCGACATTGTAACGAGTGATTGAAGTCTGTCGAACACATTTCCTGTGTCTCCGGTCGTGCTGTTGACAACAAGCGTAACACCAGCCTGGCGCGACCTTTCATGGAGGTGTGATGATGCAGGCTACCATGTGGGACAGGCAAATGTGACCCGTTACATCCTGCCAGGATCTGATACCATTGCGGACTTCATGAAGTCCGCAATGGTATCGTTTTCTGCACCGTCTTCACAATCTCCCAAAAACGCGCATGCACTGGCGTCTTGAACGTTTTCGCCAACGCGCAGAACGCGCTCTCCTCAGCAGTGCGCGAGCAAATGTATCCCCGCCTCTCCAGCTTGCTCATATGACGCGCAACCGCCCATCCGGACATTTGGAGGCGCTCTCCAAGCGTGTGTGCTTCGACCTCTCCTTCCTGCGCCAGCAACCGCAGAATCTGCAAGCGTCGCAGATCAGTAAATGCTGTTGCCGCCTCGAAGATGAGGCGGTGTAGTTGCTTGGCGCACTCGCGTGCAGAGAGATTGCGGACTTCATGAAGTCCGCAATTCTGTAGCGTCTGCACGGGTTCTGTCAGGATTCTTTTCAGCCATTCCAACGTCATGCCGCTCAATGTGTCAGGCCCATAGGGCGATTCCGCGGCACAGTATGACCATGCGCCGGACCGTCGGCGCTTGATCAACCCGACTGCCGTTAACTTTGCCAGATGCATCGAGAGAGCATTGGGCGTGATGCGCAATCGGCGGCTCATCTCACTTGGCGGCGTCTCGCCTTCCGCTACCAAATACGAAAGGATGCGCAGTCGTTCCAAACAGGCCAGCGTCCTGGCCATCCGTATGATGATCTCATCCATGATTCACCTTAAGAATTGCGGACTTCATGAAGTCCGCAAGATTGACTCCTTGCTGCCCCTGTTGTCAAAGCTTTTCGATCCACAACACGCCAGCGCGGGAATGGCGATCGAAGCGGAAGGTTGAATGCGGCGCGGGCAGCGGCTAAACTGCCGTTGTGAGTGTCTTGCAGAAGATCAACGATTGGCTTTGGGAATTGCCCGTCTCGCACAAAAGCGGAATGCGGGTACCGGGCCGCGTGTACGCGTCGGAGGCGATGGTGCAGCGCGCGCTGGACGAGAACGCGCTCGAACAAGTGGCGAATGTCGCCACGTTGCCGGGCGTCCAGAAATTCTCGCTGGCGATGCCGGACATTCATTGGGGCTACGGTTTCCCCATCGGCGGCTGCGCGGCGACCGACCCGGCAGAAGACGGCGTGATCTCACCGGGCGGCGTCGGGTACGACATCAATTGCGGCGTGCGCCTGATGCGGACGAACCTGCGCCAAGCGGACGTGTCGGCGCGGATGAAGGAACTGGTGGCGCAGTTGTTCCGCGATGTGCCGTGCGGTTTGGGCGAAGGAAGCGATCTGGATTTGTCGCACACCGACGAGAAAGCTTGCGTGCGAGAGGGAGCGGCGTGGGCCGTCGCGCGCGGCTTCGGCAAACCGGAAGACCTCGATTTCATCGAGGAGCGCGGTTGTCTCGCGGGCGCGGAGCCGTCGGGCATCACGAACCGCGCGCTGGAGCGCGGCGCAGGACAAGTCGGATCGCTTGGCAGCGGAAATCATTTTCTCGAAGTGCAGGTGGTGGACGAAGTGTTTGATGAGAACGCCGCGGAGGTGATGGGGTTGTCGAAGGGCAGCGTGACAGCGATGATTCATTGCGGTTCGCGCGGGTTCGGCTATCAGGTGTGCGATGATTACTTGAAGACAATGCGGAACGCGCCGGCCAAATACGGAATCAGTTTGCCGGACCGTCAATTGGCGTGCGCGCCGGTGGAGTCACCGGAGGGACAGGAATATCTGGCGGCGATGCGGTGCGCGGCGAATTACGCATTCGCAAATCGTCAAGTGTTGATGGTGAAGGCGGAGCGCGCATTTCAACACGCGCTGCGGATTTCGCCGCGCGAGTTGGGAATGGAACTTGTCTATGACGTGCCGCACAACATCGCGAAGATGGAGCGTCACGGTGGACGAATGTTGTGCGTGCATCGCAAGGGCGCGACGCGCGCGTTTCCGCCGGGACACGAGTCGTTGCCGGCGCGGTATCGCGGGGTTGGACAGCCGGTGTTGGTGCCGGGCGACATGGGGCGTTGTTCGTTTGTGTTGGTCGGCACGGAGGCGGCGATGGAGCAGACGTTCGGCACGGTCTGTCATGGCGCGGGCCGGACGATGAGCCGCGCGGCGGCGATGAAACACGGTTCGATGGCGGACTTGCGTCGCGCGCTCGACGAGGCCGGCGTGACGTTCATGGCGCACGGAAAAGGGACGGCATTGGAGGAAGCGCCGTGGGCTTACAAGGATGTGTCGGAGGTCGTGGAGGTTTGTCATCAGGCCGGTCTCGCGCGGAAAGTGGCGAGGCTGCGGCCGCTCGGAGTGATCAAAGGCTGATGGGCGCGCGACACACAGAGGTGTTGAATAATCCAGTACGCACCGCGTCCAAACGGGCGAACCAAGAAGTTCTCACCGAGTTGAGTGATCGGGAGCTGGTTGAGCGATGCCAGCGCGGGCGATTGGAAGCCTATGGCGAACTCGTCAACCGATATCGAAATCGGGTTTATGCTCTGGCGCTCGGCATGGTGAGGAACGAGCAGGATGCAACTGATCTTTGTCAAGAAACGTTCGTAAAGGGTTGGCAGGCGATTCGCGGGTTCAAGAAGAACGCCTCGTTTTACACGTGGCTGTACCGCATCACCACCAACCTGTGCATTGACCACGTTCGCCGGCGCGACCGGCGGCCAACGGTGGAGTTCCAAGAAGCGGTGGACCCCGACGCCGATGCCGATGTCGAGGTGCCGCCGTCGAGCCAACCGTTGCCGACCGACGAAGTGCGACGGCGTGAACTGCGCGAGTTGATCGAGGCGGCGCTGGAAAAGCTGTCGCCCGAACATCGCCTTGTGGTCCAGCTCCGCGAGTTTGAGGGGCTGGATTACGCGGCGATCGCGAAAGTGGTCGGATGCTCGATGGGCACGGTGATGTCGAGACTTCACTACGCCCGCAAACATTTGCAGAAACTATTACAGAAGGTCTTATGAAACAGCACAACACAGAAAAAATCAGCGCGCTGGCCGACGGCGAGTTGAAAGGTTTGTCCCGATGGCTCACCCAGCGGCATCTGCGGCATTGCCCGCAATGCGCCGCCGAGTATCGGCGCGTCGAACGCGTCCGCGAATCACTCGCGGCGTGTCCGCCCGTCATTGAAATGAGCGACTCGGCTGATTTCTTCTGGTCGAAGATACGTCGTGAGATCGAGGCGCACGAACAGGAAACTATTTCGATTCCGATGCCGCGCCTGTCGTTTGGCGATTGGCTGCTGGTGCATCGCGGCGCGTTGGCGACGGCCACTTCCGGACTGATGCTCGCGCTGGCCACCGGGCTGATGCTTCAGTTCCCCGGTGCAGCCGGCCCCGGTGCTGTCATGGTGGAACGCGTGGACACCGTCATTCCGAACACCGTCGCGACGCCGTTGAAAGGCGCTGACTCCGACGTGGCTGTCATCTGGGTTTCGGGTCTTGAATGGACGCCCGATCTCGACCAGATGAAGGAATGTTTCGACAACCTCGAGACCTGATCATGCGCTGGATGGCGACAGTTGTGTTGTCGCTTTTGTTTGCGTGGCCGGCGCAGGCGGCGAGCGTTCAAGCGCGCCTGATTCGCGCCTCCAATGAAAGCGGCAAATCTGACCATGCGCTTGCCGACATCCACGGCAAGCTCAAGGAGAAGTTCGGCTACAAGTTCTACCAGCAACTTGGCGCCCAGCAGCAGCCGTTGAAGACCGGCGCGAAACTCCAACTCGATCTCGGCCGGAACTTCCAAGTGTTTGTCACGCCAAGGCCGGCAAACAAACGCCAGCAGGAACTGGAACTCGAATGGTATTCCGGTAGGGCCTTGCTCGTGCGGAGTGTTGTCAAGATCGTCGAAAACGGCCACCTCCTCGTCAAAGGTCCTGAAGTCGGCAACGACTGGATCGTGCTGGCCGTCAGCGTCCGCAACTGACGAAGAAGGTTGGAGCGGGCGAAGGGAATCGAACCCTCCTTGCCGGCTTGGGAAGCCGGTGCATTACCACTATGCTACGCCCGCGTGCGCGTGCCGCATTCTCGCCGGTTCTGACGCTAAATCAAGCGAAACTTCCTTCCTTATCTCCACCAGACCCGTCCGATCAACGCGACCACCTCAACGTAAGCGTTGCCCCACGCCTGCGGACGCAGAAGCTGAAACGGTTTCGTCGGATCGCCGACAAATGGACGCAATACCCACGCCATTTGGATCGCCACAAACCAATACAGCACCATCCACACCCGCCACATCGCGCGATGACGCGGGTTGGTGGCGATCAGCGGACGATAAAGACGGCGCATCCGCCATTGTCCGAGCAGGCTCGCGACAGCAAACATGACGCCGTTCCAGAGCACGATGAAACTGTAGTTCGCCGTCGAGACATTCATCAGCCACGTGATCGGCCCGAGCGCCGCCAACACCACAGCCGCCAGCGATTGGAACGACAACAACGCCCTCAACACCCGCGGAAAATCGTCGCGCAAACCCGCCAACACGTTCAGCACAAAATACGATGGCAGGCACAACAGAAACGTCACGAAGAACAACGTCGGCACTTTCGACGCCGACAGCAACATCTGTTTCCAGCCGTCGCCATCCAGACCGCGATAGCTGCCCATGATCGCGCCATACAACGCGCCGCACACCACGATCATCGGCAGTTGCTCCCGTACACCGACGTCGCCTTCGACGCGTAGAAACCGATCAATGCTCAGCAAGAACCGGCGCATAACGTCAGGAGAAGAGTTTCAGAAACGTTTGCCAGACATCAATGAAGAAATTCGCCTGTCGTGCGCGGAACCAGGCAAACGGCGACTGTGGGTCCCCGATGAACGGACGCAACACCCACCCCATCTGCGCGCCCACCAGCGCATAGATCAGAATCCAAATCCGAAACACTCGCTTGATCTGACGATCCTCATCCGCCGACGGCTTCTGCCCGATAATCGGCGGCATATCGCCGATCACCGGAACTTGTGGACGGAGCAGAAACCGCAACGCCTTCAACAACGCTCCCACGCCGAGCAATCCTGCCACGGTGAAGAACGCCACATTCAGTAGTTTCATGAACGCATAATTCTCCGTGCTCAGCGAGAAAAACGCCATGATCGGACCAAACGACGCCAGCACCGTCACCGTGATCGTCACGATGCCAAGCAACGCTTTCAACGTCGCGAGAAACGATAGTCGCGAACCGAGCAGCGTGCTGAACACATACAATGACGGGAAACAGATCAGCAGCGTCAACAAAAACAACGCCGGCACTTTCCACATGCACGACGCCACCTGTCGGTATTCCGCCGCCTCGCGCGACGACAACGCATACACGCCCATGAAAACCCCATACGCTGCCGCCAGCAACAACACGCTCATCACCAACCACAACACCCGCATCCGACCGAGCGCTTCCTCGCTCGAAACCGCCTCGCGTCCCCGCAACAACCCATCCACCAGTCTCCATAGCTCTTTCATGTTTTGTCTCCTTTTATTGGTTTACGCTGCTACTCCGTGGGCTTGCTGAACTGCCAACTCCCACAACCACAATTCCACTGCTTCAATCATCTCATCCGGCGTTGACGTTCCCGCCGTGACGCCAACCGTCTCTATGCCGTCAAACCACGCCGCATCGAGTTCCTCCGCTCGCTCGACGCGAAAGACGCGCCGACAAAACCCGCGCACAGGTTTCCACCAACTCGCGTGTGTTGTTGCTCTTGGCTCCGCCAATCACCACCACCGCATCGCATTGCTGCGCCAACGCAATCGCCGCGGCCTGACGCTGTTTCGTCGGCCGGCAAACGGTGTCCACGTAACGCACCTCCGATTCGGGAAACCGCTGACGAATCGCGCCGACCAGCCGCTCGACGCGCTCAACCGGCTGCGTGGTTTGCGCGACGATGCCGTAACGCCAACGCGGTGCCAGCAACCGCACGTCCTCTTCCGCCAGCACCACGTCGAACTCGGCAAGGTCGTCGGTCAGTCCGCGCACTTCGACGTGGTCACGCTTACCGATTACAACCGGGTGAAACCCGGCCGCGACCAACTCGCGCATCGCGCGGTGAGCGCGTTGCACCAACGGACAGGTCGCATCGAGCACGCGAGGCGCCCGCTCGCGAACCCGCGCCAACGCCGTGTCGGAAAGCCCGTGTGCCGTCACGACAACGGTGTCGGCGCGGACCTCATCGAGGTCGTGCGTCAACTGGACGCCTTGCGCGCGGAGCGCGGCGTTGACGGTTTCGTTGTGGACCAACTCGCCCAGCACGGCGACGTGACCGTGCCGGGCTTCGTTGGCGACCAGCGCGACGGCGTTGCGCACGCCGAAGCACCAGCCGAGATGAGATGCGCGTAAAACTCTCATAGCTTTATATCACAAAGTAAATGACCATGCCGGGGGCGTGAGTGTTCATTCATGGGTGTCAGCTCAGACGGCTCTGTTTGACGATCTGTTCGAGGATGCCGATGTAATCAGTAAACGCCTTGCGACCTTTCGCTGTCAGCGCGCAGGTCGAGCGTGGTCGCCGGTTCTCGAAAGTCTTGGTGACGGCGATGTAGCCGGCTTGCTGGAGTGTGCGGAGCTGGATGCAGAGGTTGCCGTCGGTCAGGTTCAGGTTGTCGCGAATCTCGGTGAACGACAGTTCGGGCGACGCCGCAAGCAACGACAAGATCGCAAGCCGCGCCTTTTCATGAATGACCTTGTCCAGCTTCTGGAATGCGTCGGGATTCACAACGATGTTTGCCTCGCCCGCGTGACGTAGAGGTAGATGCCGTAAATTAGATGCAATCCGCCGAAGCCAAGCCCCATGGTGACATGTGGCGAACAAGTGCCCCATCCCAGCGCAACGCCGCCGGCAGCGATAAAAAACCAACTCAGCCGCCGCACACCGCTCGGCATAAAGAAGCCCGCGCCGTGCAGGCCGCAGCCGTAGATCAACAACCACCAACCGGCCAGCCGCGTTGTGTTTGGTTCGATGAGCGCCGCGATGACACCCGCCACGCCCGCCGGCAACAACGCCAGCGCTACGCGCCGCATCGGCGGCGACCAGAATGCCTCGCGTTCACGGAGCGCCGCGCGCCGCGCGAGCAGGAAACCTGCAAGCGAAGTAACCATCGCCGTGCTTGCCCAGCATGCGAGGAATGACACTTGCCCGTCGAGTCTGCCTAGCATTCCGACGACCGATGACGTCGTACCGATGACGCCAGTGGTAATCATAATTGGTGCGAGAGCACGGCGGTAGATAGAAGCGCGCTCCATCAACGTGCGTATCAGTGACAGGTTTTCCTCAGCTGAATTGGTATTCATGAGATATACTTTATACTATAAAGCACAAAGCGTCAACACATTCTTTAGGGTGTGATCAAGACAACGCTCTTTTCAGGAAGCCTTGTCCGCTCGTGTGTTGGCTGACAAGGACAAACCGAATTGATAGTAGTCCTCACGCTCCGCGTGAGGAATCAACCGAGCGCCACGTCATGAGCGAACCGATCACCAGCAGCAGGCAACCAATCCAGAGTTTCGGCCCCGGCGACACGCGCAGATAGGCGCAACTCACCAGCGTTGAAAGCAATGGCGTGAAATACGAACACGCTACGACCAGCAGCATGTTGCCCTTCCGCATCGAGACGTCCCACAACACGTAACCTGCCGACGTGACCGCCGCCAAGCCAACAGCTTCGCCAATACACCGCGCGCTCCAGTTTGTTGGTTCCGTCGTGAAGAACCGCATCGCCAGCAAGACAAGACCCGTCGTCAGCATGAACAACTCGACGGCTCCATCACGCTCCAGCGCCGACCAGCGTCGAGCCAGATTGGAGTAGAGGCCCCACGAAACGGCGGCGAGCAATGCCAAGCCATACGCCACCGGGTTGTCCTGCAAATGCCACGAGGTCTGAGCGCCCTGTGTCATCACCAAGAACACGCCACCCAAGGCGAGCGCCGTTCCCGGCAGCAACCAGATGCTCGCCTTCTTGTTCAGAATCGGCAGCGAGAGCAGGACGGTCAAGGCTGGCCACAAATAGTTGATCAGGGCGATTTCAAGAACCTGCTCCCGGTTCTTCACCATGCCGACCGCAAGGTAAAGCGCCGCGGTATAAACAATGAACAGCGAACCGCAGCCCAGCACGTAGCGCGAGGACAGCCGGAACAAATCCGGAACGCGGACTCGCAGCAGACAGAAGAAACCTCCCACCAAATACGTGCACGCGCCCGCCGTCAGTGGGCCGACGTGTTCCGACAGACTGCGCGCAATCGCAAACGTCGCGCTCCACAACACAATCGCCGCAAGGCCGCTTGCCGTGTGATTGAACTTCACGGACGTTTACCTCGGCGCAAGAATCACGTGAAGGTACGTAGCGGTGATGGAAGTGTCCATGTCACTTGTCCACCGCAAAAAGTGCCTCCTCGTAACCTTGGTAGAGCAGTTGGTTTTCCCCCATGTACTCCAGCTTAACATCGTACGCTTTGCCGGGTGCGTCGGACTGTGGAATTGCAAAAGCTGCTTTGAGGAGGACCGTGTTTCCATTCTTCTCGATAGTGACAGGAATCATTGTTTCCCGCTCGCTGCCATTATGTTCTTTGATTGTGAACATGGGATCCGACGCAATTTTGACATTGTCCCCGACCTTTGCAACCAGCGTCAGCTTTGAACCGGCAGGGAAAAGGCAACTTTTGCCGCTGCCGGGGCCGTAAGCAAAGATGGTAGGTCTAACTCCCAAAGGCACAGTAGGATTCTTGAAATACACAATCGCATTCCACAGCGTCATTCGGAAAAAACTATCCAGATGCGGGTTGTCGTGAGTATAGCCCCACGGACATTCAATCATGCCACCACAATTCCGCGCAGCGGCGTATTTGGAAAACTCTCTGATGTGCATCTCGTTGTACCAAACCGCGCCCCAAACGTCCTTGAAGCCGAGTTTTTTGAAGTAGTCAACCGACGGGAACTCGCCGACCTGCGTTCCGCCGTTGTAATGCCAGTCGGCGATGATGATCTTGTCGCGGGTTACGATGTCGTCCACGCCATCCATGACATTCACACCGCCCCACCCGCTGCCGTCGCCGTGCATTGCGCCGTCATGCAGAAGCAAACGGGAGTCGTTGAACCGGCTGTCGCCGGGAAATCCGCGGACTACTCCCGGTTTCGCGAGACCCTTGCAGAGAAACATGTCACCCCACATGATCGGAGTAATGTTCTTCTTGATCAGGTGTCCCGTAATCCGGTTAATCTCTCGGGCCAGAAGTTTTCCAGCGGTGAGGTTTTCTTTTTGCGCCGCCTGTTGCAGGGCAACGGTGTCCACTTCATCACAACCGATATGGAGGTATTTTGCAGGTCTTTCCCCGTACACTTCCAACAACCCGTCAATGCGGGCGAAGCAAAAGCCCTCGTAAATGGAACGCCCGTCAGAGAATTTGAACAGCGGATTCCAGACAAACTTTTGTTGTCCCCGGTAAAGAATGCCGGGATACTTCTTGTCCAGCCAGGTAAATCCTATCCCCGTGACCATGCCGCAGTTGAAGATTGGTTCAAGCCCGAGTGTCTGAGCGTACCGTACAGTTTCTCTCCATTGGGCAAGATCACTCCGTCTCTCTGCTTCATTATCATGCGGCAACGCCCTGATGTTGATGAACACAGTGTTATAGCCCCGCTGCTTAACGTCAGTGAGAATCTTCTTGGTGAGTTCCTGAAGCGCCGGTGAATCCACCCTCACTTGCAGATGAGCAGCATAGATCCGTTCTGGTTCAACAGCTTTGGAACTTACGATCGTCACCATGAGTATGAGCCACAGGAACTGTCCTCTGGCTATCAATCGCGAGTAAGCGTTCATGCGAAATATCCTCGATGCTATTTGTCCGTCTGTGCCTGATCCCAGATGGCGAACGAGCGGATGGCTCCCGTGAATGAACCGGCGCTCAGGTTTGCAAATCGTCCGTCTTTTCCCATTCCACCCAGAAAGATACGCTCGAACACCAAGGCGTCGTTCGTGAACGGACCTCTTTCTTGGACTGTCGTCCCGGACTTGCCATCAAGGATCAACACCCGTCTCTTGCGCCGGCCATCCACGGTTACCCGAACGGTGTGCCACCGTTCTGTTTTAAGGGGAGGCACGCCGCCCACAATGGGCACGCTGCCGTCAGAGTGCGGTGTATGCGCATACACACGGTATGCGTCCGAATGTTCGAGCATGATTCGCAAACTGGAACTCCACGAGAAAACGCATTGGGTTCGTGGTGGGTTCTTAATGCCCGTAATCCTGAAAACGATCTCGATCGTGAACGAATCCTTGATGCTCTGGGCGGCCCGGGTCGAGCGCGGGATGTACGCTCCACCGTCGCCACTGCGGCAGACCAGCGCCCGTCCCGGCACGTCTATCGTCCCGTTCAAGACAACTCCCAAGGTGGGAATCCTGCCCAGCACAATGAACGTGTTGGGAACTGGCCCCTCTTGGCCAAAATCAACCCGGTAAAGCGGTTCCTGATTAGCCTGACTGTCGCCGGCCTGTGGTGGAAGCGGGCCGGCTGCCATGCCTGCCCGCATCCAAAACGCCGCGGCCGGGGTGTCGTTGATCTTCACGAGCGTTTTGATCCCGCGCAACGTGGCCGCGTCGCGGCCAGCGGAGAAGTCGCATTTGAGTTCCTGCAACGGAAGCGTCTTGAGAGGTGAAAGGTCTGAAACTCTGGTGTTGTGGCACCAAAGCACGGTCAGCGGCATCCCTTCGAGCGGCGACAGATCGTTGACCAAGGTGTCATTGATGCTGAAAACCTGAAGTTTCATGCCGCGTAGCGGCGTGAGGTCCTTGATCTGCGTGCCACCGCAGCTCAGCACGGCAAGCGGCATACCCTTGAGCGGAGCGAGATCAGCAACCGAGGTATTCTGACACCACAACGAAATCAGAGATATGCCTTGAAGTGGCGAAAGGTCTTTCAACGTGCCTTTCTGGTTCGCAACCCACGGTGCGACGGAAAGCACCTTCAATCCCTTCAGAGCTCTTAGGGCTGTGATGTCAGTTACGCCGACCGTCGAAAACAACAGTTCCGTGACCGTGCCGGCCTCGACCTTGTGCCGCTCGCGACCATCGAAAGCGGGGTTCAGTTGCTTGAGCTGCGCGACGACTGTTTGCACCTGTTGCTCAGGCGGCATCGCACTGACAGCCTTGATAAACGTGTCGTCCGCAAGGGAGACGGACGGCATGAGCACCGCGCAACTAAAAGCAAGAAATATTTTCGGATTCATCGTTTACCTTGGCGTGACGAGCACCGCCAAATGCGCCGTGGCCGTCTCGCCCCGGCGATTCGCGCGCGAGACCTTGACGAGATACTGGCCGGCGTCGCGGTAACGATGCGTTGTGATGGCGTAGCCGTCGGGCGCGAGCGCCTGAGCGTTGCCGTCGGAGCGGACGCGGACGACGGGTGTGCCGTCGCCGAAATCCCATTCCTCCTCGCCCTCGTCGGGCGCGACGTAGAAGGAGCGGACCTTGAATGTGATTTCGTCGCCGGCCCGGATGCCGAACGTCGGCCAGTAGGCGGCGTGGATGTCCGGCGGTTGTTGGTCAGGCTGGCTGGCGTCGCGCACGCGCACCTCGGCGAAGTCGTAGCTGATATTCCCGTCCTTGTCGGCGACTTTCAGGATTTCGCTGTAGGTGCCAGGCTTGTCGAATCGCCGCTGCACCTTCGCACCACGCGCGGTCTTGCCATCGCCGAACGTCCACGAATAGCTCGCGATGTGGTTGGTGCCGCTGCGGCTCCACGAGCGGCTACCGTCGAGCGTGACCGTCTCGCCCACAGCGGCGAGTTGATGCGGCCGGGCCACGGCTTGGAGCACGGCGATCGGATGCGCGTTGTGATACGCCTCCCAGACGAGCGCGTAAGGCTCCAGAATGCCCCATCGCCCGCTCGGCTGCGGCGCGACGATGTCGAAATGCAAATGCGACCAGCCGCCGCTGGCGCCTTTCTTGCCGAGCACGCCGATCTTTTGGCCGATCTTGATCTTCGCGCCGAGCTTCACGGCCGGGTCAGTCGAGTCGAGATGGCTGTAGCGGTAGAACCATCCGCGACCGTCGCGCAGGTAGATCACATCGAGGCGCGGCTTCACAAACGACGGATATTTGTCCTTCTTCAAAACCTCGTTGGCGACCGACACGACCACGCCGTCGGTGGCGGCGAACACATCCTCCATTCGCTCCGCGCCGCCGAAGTCGAGGCCCCAATGATAATAGACCGGCTTCTTCTTGATCTGCTCGTCATCGGCGATCTGGTTGGCCATAAGCGTGTGGCTGGCGAACCAACGCTCGTTGAGCGGATAGCGGAACGTCCCCGGCGTGATCCACGGATAACCCGCCGGCCAGAACCGCAACCGGGCGTCGGCATCGAGACCCCAGATGTCGCCGCCTTCGTTGTAGCCTTTGACGATGGGGCAATCAATCTGCACGCTGCCCACCGTGACCGGCAAATGATACGTCGCGCAATCGAGCGTGACCTTCTGGCCGTTGATCTCAACTGTCACCAACGCCCCGCGCAACGCGCGGCGAACACTGTCGCGTTTCTCCTCGACGCTGATCAACTTCACCTTTGCCGATTTTCCGTCGCTCATTTTCACCTTGGCCTGCTCGCCGATTTTCAAATCCACCGCAGCCGGCTCCGACTTGATCGGCGCGCGCGCCATCTGGAGAATCTTCGACACGACGCGTTCCTCGACCGTTTCCGTGAACGGTCCCGGCAACGAACCCCAGAGCATCGCGCCGCCCGCCTCGTAGCCGCCCTCGCGCAACACGCGCAACGACGGCAGATAACCGAACACGTCATTGCAATAGCCCGCGACCCAAACCGCCGGCCCGGCCAGCTCGCGTTTCAGACGCAGCGCGTAATCAACGCACGTCTCGCCGGCGATGGCGACCAGCGTCAGGTCGGAACCGAACCGCGCCACCTGCACCGGGCACGGATATGACGAGCGAATCTTGCCGTCTTCCTTGAGTTGTTTCACCAGACGCGCGGCGTGGCCGGATTGTGGTTGCTTGTTTGTTGCCGCCATCTTCTCCAGTTCCTCGCGCGGCGGCACCGGGGCAAAGTCAATCGTCACGTCCGCAAATGCCACGCTCAACGGCCCGCGCAACGGTTTCGGCACGGTTTCGAGAGCGGCCATGACGGCCACTGCCAGTGAGCGACCATGATACTTGGCCAGTTCCTCGGTGCGACGCGGATACGGATTCTGGTCCGCGCCGCAGCCGGCCATGAACAGCGCCGTCACACCCGGATTCGCCTCTTCCAAATACTGTTGCGCGTAGCCGGCGTAATCACCGCGAATCAAGAAGTCACCGCAAGTCGTGGTGTGACAGGCGTAACCGAACAACACCGCCACCAGCTTGCCTTTCGCATCGCTCACGCGCAACACCGGCACCTCGTGGTCCACCGGTCCGTCCGGGTTCGGCGCGTTGGCATAGCCAGTGGGCGTCGGACGCCGGCGATTCATCGCGAAACCGCAACGCGCGCGCTGGAAATCCAACTTCGCCGGCGCAAGCCGTTTCAGCGCGTCACCGACCAGCGCCAAGAGTTGCTGCTGCAACCGCGCCACATATTTCTCCGAAGCAGGGGCGAACTCGGCTTTGATGTCGTCATCGAGCCGCGCCATGCGCAACTCCGGTCCGCAGTGCGTGTGCGACGCGTTCATCAAGAGCGATGCCTGAGGCAGGCCGTATTTGTCCTTCACCTCTTTCTCCAGCCAGTCCCGCAACGGCCTCGGCACGCTGATGAGATCCATTGTCACGATGACCAACCGCGTCCCGCGCGCGTCTTCGATGGCGAGCGCCTTCGCAAAAAGATCGGACGCGACGCCTTCCGACGGTTTCTTGCGCGACGCATACCCCGCCATCCAGATCGGTCCCTCCGGTGTGATCTTCACCGACGCCACGCCCGCCTTCCAAGTGGTCGGCTCCTGCGCACTCAGCGTCAGCGCACAAAACAAAACGGACAATGACCAGCGAATCATGGCACGACTCCTATGGTTTGAGGGACGGGCTTTGCCCATAACGTGGCGGACAATGTTACTTTGTTTTCAGTTGCTTGCGCTTCTCTTTTTGCGTCAGGGCAAGGTAGTTATCGCTCGTGACGACTTGGCGGCCACTTTTCTTTTCGAGTTCGCGACGGGCGTTGCCCGCAACCGTGCCGCCGTCGTGGGCGGCTTGTTTGTTCTGCGGGAAACCTTGCGCGTCACGGGTGCGGGTGATTTCTGTAGTCGCAGCCTCGCCGAGCATGGAAAAAATGAGTTCGAGGTCGGTCATGTGGTCGCGAAGATTCTCGCGTTTCAATCGCTTGAACTCTGCGTATTGGCTGGGCGTGAGACCAAAGGTGGCTTGGGAAATCTCGGCAGTGAGGATGGCATACTCGCGCTGTTCCTTGAGGCCGCGCTTCTTCCATTCGTCGGTAAGCTCGTCACGAATGGCAATGGAGCGCATCCGTTTCTCGATCCAATCGTCGGAGTAGCCTTTGGCTTTGTAGAGGGCGCGAGTGCGTTTGGTGGCGCGCTCCGGGTCTTCGATCTCTTGAATGCGCTCGTAACCGACACGAGCCAGCCAGCGTTTGAACGGCTCGGCCTTGGGACTGGGAATGGATTGGATGATGCGGAAGATGCCCTCAGTGTTGGCACAGAGCATCTTCTGTTGACCGCCCGCGGTGTCCACGGCAAGGGTGCGTACAATTTGTACCCACCCTTTGCCAAGCTCGGGGTCGCGCTGCTTCATGCGCTGGATGTATTGCTTCGGGTCGGCAGAATCGGTGAGCGCCAGCACGACATCCTCCACAACAAACCACCATTCACTATTGTGGATGGTGCGGCGGATTTCCCTGCGCTGAAATAAAGCAATGCGCGTTTCGGGATTGGGTGTGATGTCACTCATGGTTCTCCTTCGTCATTTGTGACTGCAACCGGATCGTCGGCAGGTAAGCAGCAATCCCATCGGCTTCATGGCGGCAGGATAGGCACCAGCACAGCAAAGGTCAAGACGACGGTTATCGTGACACCGCCACGGCCTTCACTTCGCCTTTCTCGGTGGAGAATACCAAAAGCGGCGGCGACGTCAGTTGTTGAACGCGTGTTGGCCGGGCGTTGAGTTTGCTCTGGCCGATGATGTTGCCTTGTTTGTCGAGCAGCCAGACGTTGCCGTTTTCGGCGGCAACGACGATGGAGTTGCCGGCGACTTTCAACACAACCGGCGGACTGAGCAGACGCTTGGCCCAAAGTTTCTCGCAACGATGGTTGAGCGCAACCACCAGACCGCTTGACAGGCCGGCAATGATTTCTTTCTTTCCGTCGCCATCGAGATCGCCAAGGTCGAGGTCGCGGATATCACCGCCGGCGCCTCTGGCGCTGGGGCCAAACTGGACGTTGTGGAGCGGCTTGCCTTGCAGGTCCCAAACCGTCACGCGGTTCCACGCGCCGGTGATCTCGCTGATGACTTCCTGATCATCCACGAAGATGTGATGTCGCGTCTGGTCCATCCAACCACCGACATACGTGTGGCCAGCCGGCACACCGTAGAAACTCCGCGGTGTCGGATCGAGCGTGCGGTTGTTGATGACGCCGAGCGTCGGCACCTCGGTGATCTTGCGCGAGGCGAGCATGTTCACGCTGCCCGACGGGCCGGGCGCGAGCGCGAATTTATAGACCGTTCCCCAGAATTGAGGCAGTCGTTTCACCAGTTTGCCGGTCTCGTCAATGATCTCCAGCGTGCACGCGCTGCCGACAAACGCCTGACTCTTTCCATCGAGGAACACGCCGCTGCCGACGCCGTGGATGCCCTCGTGTCCCGGCGCGCTCTTGAACCAATACTGTTTTGCCGCGCGAAACACCGCCGGGTCCATCTCCGACACGAACGTCCACTTCCGGTTGCCCGCGAGGTCGAACGCGCACACCTTCTCGTCCACGCAACCGGCCAGCAACAAACTGTGTTCAGGCCACCAGTGCAGTTGGCGAATCTTACCATCGGTGCGCATCTGGCGAAGCTCCTTGCCGTCGGACGAAAGCAGATGGATCGTGTTGCCCTCAGAGGCGGCAATCAGTTCGCCGGCTCCGATGAGATCGCTCACCGCGCCGCCGACGTTGGCCGTGAATGCGACAGCCAACGGTGGCGCGATGGAAGGTTTGGCGACCACCGGCTTTGTGCGAACACCAGCGAACGCTTCTGCCTCGAAGGGCGCTGGTTTTCCAACTTCAAGCGCATGTCGGCCGGCGGGCAACGAGAGCGTTTTACCAATGCGAAGTTGCGTTGGCCTAGTTGTGACGACGTGCAGTTTACCGGTTGTGAAATCCCAATCCGCGTCCACCGGCGCGTCGGCTTCGAGCGGGCCGGCGCGCGTGACGGCCCTGCCGTGAAGATGATCTTCGGCGAGCACGACCAAGTCTCCCTTGTTGCCTTTCCACTCGCCAACGATGGCGACTGCCTTTTGCGGTAACGCTAGCGACGCGACGTTGTCGGCGATCCGCACGCAGCGCAGGCCGTTGGTGTTTGTTCCTAACAACGTGAAGAAAATTCCGTGCTGGCCTTTCTTGGCCGGGCCGTTCCAAGCAAGATCGTCCGCCGGCAACACCACCGCGTTCCGTTGGGCTTGGTTCTCCCATTTGAATTGCACCTCCATGTTCTCGCTGTCGGTGCGGAACGTGAGATCGTCCACGACGAGCGCGTAGCAGCCGATGCGTTGCGCGAGCGTACGCCGCCAGTTGCAAAACGACGCCTTCGGCACTTCGCCGACGCAGATCGCTGTCTGGCCGACAACGTCGCAGTGGCGCAGCGCAGCGTCCATCGCGACCAAAGGCTCGACCATGCCGTCGGCTTTCGTCAGGACTTGATTGAGGTAACCTTGCAGGATTGTTTGGCCGGCGAGCCGGAGTTCGAGCAGCGCGAACGTGTGGTAGGGATTCCGTGATGCGCCGTTGAAACCGTCAATCAGGATGAAATCGCCAGTCGCGTCCGTCGCGCTGCGGAAGCTGGCGTTCTGGAACGATTCCTCCAGTGGGAGATCATTATGACGCGCAATCCAGTGCGGCTCCGGCAGGTGGTTGACCGTCCATTTGCCGACGAGGTCGGTCGGCTGCGCCGGTTTCAGTTTGTCGCCGGGCCAGAACGATTGGCCAAGCCGGAAGACGCTCGTGTCCACGCCGGTGCGCTCGCGATACGTCAGCCAGCGACCATCTTGTGTGAGGTAGGCGACTTTGTGGAGATAATCGAGCGCGGCGGAGTTCAGCGCCCAATCGGGCACGCGACCGGAGAGCAGGAGTTCCTGGCCGCGCAGCAACGTCGCGGCAACGCCATTGCGCATCGGTTCGCGGTCGCCGCTCAATAACATGTAGGTGAACACCGGCGCTACACCCGTGCAATACCAGAACAGATTGTCGTTCTCGCCATTGAGCCACGCGTGTTCGTGCAGCGGCGCAAAAGCAAACTGTGCGCCGCGAACACATTGCGCCCAGACCGGGGCTGGGTAGTCGCGCTGGAAATACCGGCCGAGGCAGTACAGCGAGATGGCCGACCATTGGCCGTGACGCGACCCGACCGCTGACGGCGGGCGCGTCAGCGAATAGATGCCTTCGCTCGCGCGATGTTTGAGTTGCCGCGCAAAGGCGTTCGTCACCTTGAGGCGTTCCTCCGCGCTGAAGACCGGACTTTCCTCGATGAGATCCCAGAACAGGATCATCATGTGCGCGGTGTAGTGGTACGCGCCGGCGAGCGGATCGTCCTTGTTCTCGATCATCTCGCCGTCAATCTCGGTGATCTCCTTGAACGCCTGTTTGTCGGGGAACGCCAGCCGCAACGCCTCGCGCGCATGAAAAGTGTCGCCGGTCATGTAGTAGGCCGCCATCCGTTTGCTGATGCTGTTCCAGCCGAAGTAACCGACCGAGCCGTAGCCCTTCGACGCCTCCCACGTTTCCAACTCGCGCACGCCGCGCGGCACAACGATGCCGTCACCGAGCTTGATCTCCATCAACCAGCCGACAGAGTGCTGGAGCTTCGCGATGAGCGCGTCGGTCGCCCCGTTCACGCCTTTCGCATCGCTGCCGCCGACGAGGATGATGTTGTGGCCGTCGCCAAACGGGTTATGGATCGTTCGCAACTCGTAGCCGCCCGCGCCGGGATAACGCAGATCGGTCAGCAGGAAGTAACGGTTGTAGAGTTCGCTGATCGTGGCGTTGGTCGAGCGATTGCCGAGCACGATGAGGTTGCCGTTGACCGGCGCATCGTCGCGAATGATCGGCACTTTGCATCCGCTCAACTTCTCGATGGCTGATTGCAAGCGCGCCGCCAGCGCGTTGTAAATGCCCGATGCCGGCGCGACAATGCTGATAGCTGGTTTGCCGTCGCGGACAAGATGCGTCGTCAAATGCAGTTCTTTGAGCTTCATGTATTGCGGCGGCACGGGCGCCGGCAACGGCGATGGCGGCGCCACGCCCGCAATGAGCTTCACACTACCGATAAGCACCTTCGGCGTCGGATGCGCGTGCGAGTAGAGATAAATCCGAGCCTCTTTCGTGTCGGGAGGCGCCGTGCCGCGAAGTGCGATCTCGGTAAACTGATCCGGATTCTGCGCGAGAAGATGCGTCTGCTCGTACTTTTGCGACGGAAGAAACCGAAGCTGGACGACCGCATAACCGCTTGACGGACCGCTGACCGCACGCACCCGTACCCGCACTTCGTAGCCGAGGCCCGGTTTCACCGGCACACTCTGAGTAATTCCGACTTCGGCTTCTGTGTCGCCGTCCTCGATCAGCACTCCGCCGCTTGTCACGCTGACTCGCTGGTCTTTGCCGCGTCCGCCGTAGAGCGACCAACCGACCGGCACACCGTTCGCGCTCGCGCCCTCGGTGAACGCGGGATTCTTCAACGGCACTTCCGTCTCGGCAGCAAACGCCGCAGCAGCAAGAAACAGGACGACGAATCTCATAAGGGCACCTCCGATAACTCTCCAAAACCGGGGATTTGTTGTAGGCCGACTCTGCGAGTCGGCGAAATCCTCAACAAAACCGCCGCTTCGCAGAAGCGGCCTACAACCTTGGCAATCGGAAATGGAGTTACCGGAGGTACCCATAAGAGTCAATACTCCTACGGGCCGTCTGATCCCGGCACAACGCGCGTGAGGTCATCCGAAAGAATGGTGGGGCACCAGTATTTCTCGATGTGCTCGATCACCAGTTCCGTACCGCGCGCGTGGCTGACGAACGGCGGTTGGCGCGGATCGTACATCGCGTCGGTCAGGTCGCGCGCCAGCACGACGTTGCGACCGAGCTTGACCATCGCGCGGATGCCAAACGGCCGGCCGAGGATGCACATGTTGGTGTGGACGCCCATGATGACGATGTTGATGATGCCGTTGGCTTCGCAGAAGTTGAAAATCTCCTGCGCGTTGTCGCTGACGCCGTCATAACCGACGATGTCGAGGCCGGGATGTTGACGGGTGAACTGTTGCACTGCTGCGCCGACAATCGGATCATCGCTGGAACACTTGCTCGTGTCCACCGGCAACGCCGGCTCGCGTTTTGCGTCGAGGTCACACCATTTCTTCGGATTCCAATCGGGTGGCATCTTAGCCGTCGGCGCCTGTTGCATCCGTTTGCGATGGGGCGTGTCCGCATACAGGTAGGTCACGCCGCTCGGCGCATGGATGACCTGAACGCCGCGACTTCGCGCTTCGGTGATGACAGCGTTCATGCGGGGCGCGATCACACCGAGCCGTTGCGCTGCTGACCGGCAATAGTGGCCGTCCCACATATCAATGATGATGATGGCGGTCTTGGAAACCTCCCAGTCCACCGTGCGCTCGACAAGCTTGGAGTCCTTTCGTTCGCGCAGATGCAGCCGCAACGTGCCGGAGACTTTGGGCCGGTTCGGCAGGTTGTCGCTGGCCGGCTCCTGCGTCACCGGCGGCGTGGCCAACGCGGTTGCGGAGAAGATAGCCAGTGTGAGAATGCGAAGCGATAAGTTCATAGTTTGCCTTTATTTGATTTGACGGCCATGAGGATAAACTACGACGGATACACTGCCAAAAGGACTGCCCTCTGAGAAGCTCAAAAGAGTGTTCGCGAGCTTCCGTACTGACGTGGTGTAGCCGCCGCGCCCGTTTGTGACGACAGCTTACAGTCTGTGTTTCCAGTAGTCGGGACGACGACGTAGGTGGGCAACGGCAACAACCCAAATCTTGTCCGGCAAATCGAGATAGATCACTGCAAACGGGAATCGGTGGACAAGATAGGTGCGCGTCTCTTGGGTACGGACTGACCAGCGTTGTGGGGCTGCTTGAATGATAGCCAAGGCGTCTTGCACTTCGTCGCGGTAGTCAAAGCCAAGCCCTTTCACGCATTGCTCGTAGTAATCCTGTGCTGAGAAAAACTCCGCCTGCGCTTCCGGATGGAAGACGACCGGCTTCACGCGGAGTGGCGTGGACGACGTGCGAAAACCTTGCTGGCGGGAATACCTTGGACGCGCCCCTTGCGAATGTCCTCCACCCGGCGGCTAATCTCAGCATCCCATTGCTGTTCCACATCGGTGTCGCTCCCGGCATCCAGACTCTGAATCAACGCGTGCGCCAGCCGCGCCCGACGTTCCGCGGGCATCCGCAACGCCTGTTCGGTCAAGGTTGCTGCTGTCTTCATCGCCGCCAACATAGCCGTTCCCACCAGTGCGCTCAAGCCCGTTTTTCATCCGGAACATTTCCGGCTTGTCCGCCGTAGGTGGAAACACAACATCACACTCGCTCACGGGTGATCTTTACAATGAAGCCGGACGCCTGTCAGTGACAGGCACTATCAAGATGCGCCCTCACACTGTTTGGTATTCACGGCGTGTCAGACGTGGTCCTTCGCAGATGTCAAATGACTCAGGTGTTGCGTGCTGATGTTTCGTCGAAAAAGCTGAAGCTGGGTGCTATGCCTTTCTCCATTCTAAACACGTCAGAAGAATCCAGTAAGGTAATAGGTTTGCCTTCGGCAAACTCCTTGGCAGCGTTGCTAAATCCCCCAGTTGCTACCAAGACAGCGCCGTCAGCTTCTTCGTGAAGCAGAACACCATACAATTCACGAACAACAGATGGGCTAACAGGGGCCGTGTGGTTCTTACATTGGACAACGAGCATTCGGCCAGAGAAATAAAGCCGAATGTCAACACCGCCGTCACCGGAGCCTCTCGTTGTTTCAGTGTAACCTCCGATTTTCCGAAAGAGGCGAGCGACCTCCCGCTCAAACTCCCACCCAGAAAGTTCGCGTGGTCTATTGCGCGCACGTTCGTAGTCCAATAAACGTCTCTGCTTTTCTTTGAATTCCTGATATTCCGGAAGACGATCCAACTGTTCGGGAGTCATATTGTGAGATGTCTCAATCCATCTTCTCCATTCCCGTTTAATTTCCGCGCGCAGTTCTTCAGTGAGTCCAAAGTCCTCAAGTTTCGGTGGGATATCGTTGCTTCTGTTCTGTATTTTCACTTTCCATTTACTCATGGCCGGTCCGAGTTAGATGACCTTGGTTCAGGTCTTGAATAATTGCAGCTAGTGCGGATGAGACTTCAGTATGAAGATACCGATCCTCCAGAACGGACAAGCAATGAACGCAATCCATTCCCCAACTCAAAGAATAGCGGGCGAACTCTGAGTCAGGTCCGAACTGAAATTCCAAGTCGTCTGATAGATGAGAAAAGGCAGAAAAAGGGGTCCCGTGGATAGCTGAGTTCGCAAACGTGACCATTGTATCGTAAATCTTGCGCAACTGTGGCTGAGCGCGTTCAAGATCGGGATCTGCGACCATCCCGCTAAGCTGTTTGTCTGTCCATCTGAGACGGAAAAGGTCGCTACGCGTTCGTACTGATTTCTCGGTGAATTTAGGCAACGTGTCGAAGAATTGCCTGCGTTGGAATTGCTCGGCAATCTCCTTCTGAATTTCTTTTGCAGGATCAAAGAAAGAATCGTCTATTCTTCTACAGATAATGCCCTTCTGTACTTCTGCAATAAACTCAAACTCCAGAAATAACTCTGATCGCTCCTTCGGCAGTGCCGCAATCCAATAGGCTGTCACGCAGTTCTCGAAAAGCATTCGTGACAGGACAAACCCATGCAATCCCAAAGGCTCCTCAGGTGATGTGAGTTTATGAAGGGCGCGAAACGTCTTGATGGCTTGAACATAAAATAACGCCAGTACAATTCCAAAATCTCGCGGCTCAACGTTCAGTGCGTGCGCTTGTAACGACGGTTGTATGCCCTCAAGCACCTTGAGAAATCGGGAAGCGTGCTCGTGAAGCCTGCAAAGATTTTGGTCAATACTGAACGAGTTATTCGTTGGCGAGCGGTTTGAGGTCAGTGGCTTCCGTCTCCACGCTGAGGGTGGCAGGTTGGTTTGCAGCCAACGTGCGACACCGGCAAGCAGCAATCCCATCGGCTTCATGGCGGCAGGATAGGCACCGGCACAGCGAAGGTCAAGAGGATGGTTGCGTCGGGAAACGCATCACAAAAACAGTGTCATTCCGAGCCTGCGAGGAATCTCAGACTTCTTTTCGGAGGGATTCCAGAGATTCCTCACTTCGTTCGGAATGACAAACTTCATTCACTCTGTCTTGGCAGCACGATTGTCTTGGCGCGGCCGGGATCGAGGCGGACTGTCTTGCCGTCGGGCAGCTTGGCGGTTTGGGCGGACTTGTCGTCGTGGTTCACGAGGATGATGAGACGGTTGCCGGAATCGTCGTGCCACGCGCCGGCCTCGACGAACCAGTTGCCGGTGTCCAGCACTTTGCGGCAGCCGAGCGAGGTCAACAGTTCCGACCACCACGCGTAGAGCGCCGGCACGGTCAGGTTGTTGGCAATGAGGCCGAGGTCGAACGCGAATGTGACAGCGCGGCCTTTGCCGAAACGATGTTCGATGGCAGCAGGCGAACCATCCTCAAATGTTGCAAGCAATTTCGCTTCCGGTCGCGGTGTAAGTTTTGCGGCACAGGCGTCTTGTTTTACCCAGCGGCCTTCCTTCGCGAGCGTGTTGAACTCTTTCAGCGAGAATTTGCCGGTGACTTGTTCGCGCGCTGTCACGCCGCCGCCGGAGCGGATGCCGAGCACGTCGCCGAGATGGGCGGCGGCTTTCGGTTCGTCGAATGACTTCTGCGTGGCGCTCTCGCGGAGTTTGCAGGCGTAGTCGTAGCTGTTGCAGCCGGGGAAACCGGCGCCGTCGGAGCAGAAGACCGTTACCAGCGTGCCGCCACCACGTACATACTCGCGGATGGCCGACTGAACTTCCGGCGCGAGCGAGAGGCTGCCGGCTAACACCAGCACTTTACGGCCACGCAGTTTCTCGGCGGTCATGTCGTTCTCGGTGAGCGGGTCGAAGTGGAAACCGGTTTCGCGGATGAGCGCGTAGATGCCGACCTTCGAGTGGCCCCAGCGTCCGCCGAACGGTGTGGAGTTGAACGTCGCGTCGTGGAACACCGCCACGTCGGGATTTTGTTCGTAGTGCATCATGTAGCGCGCGTTCTCCAACGCCTGCTTGATGACCGGCGCGCCAGCTTCGCCGGTGGGCGTGAGTTTGCCGTCGGCGTCGTAGAGCGCGGATTGCTCCCATTCCTTGCCCCACGTCGGCACGAGCGTCGAGTACTCGAAGCCGCAGCCGCCGTTGGCGATGATGGTGAATGCGTTGAGTTCCCACTCGGCACGATTCATCGCGCCGCGCCGGATTTTCGTGCTGTAGCACTTGCCGATGGAGCCGCCGCGCGGCAACGGCAACGTGCCCATGTGCGCGTAGATGCCGGTCCAGATTTTCTTGCCGATGCCGTAGCTGTTCGGCACGCCTTCGGTCGTCAGGTGGCCGAAGGTGTAGTTGTAGTCGAACCCGACGCGCTTGCAAACGGCTGGTCCGCCGGGCCAGTTGACGAACCTTTGCGTGAGCGGCACGCCGGGGGCAAGCTTGCGCATGTGCGCGAACAATTCCGCCAGATAATCGCCGTAGCTCTCGGTAATCCATTGGAGTTTCAAATAGGCGAGTCGCATCGGGAAACCGAAGTGTTCGTCCGGCTCGAAGCGTTTCGGCTGCGGCACGTTGTCGAAATTGCCGAAGCCGCACACGCCGCCGACGTAATCGTTGAATGCGCAGAAGTCGCCGTTGAAATGTTTCCGCAGCCATGCGCGCCAGCTTGCGACGGCTTCCTTCGAGTAATCATCCCACAAGCTCGCGTCGTCTTCTTGGCCGAACACGAACAGCGCCGGCTGGTTGAGGAATGGTTTCACCCAGCCTTCGAGGCCGCGTTTGTGCCATTGGAGCGTGGCCGGCTTGATGAACGAGGTGTGCGTGTTGCCGCCGCGGCGAAGCTGGTGGTCTTCGAGGCCAAGGTTTTCTTTTTCCACGAGCCACGGCGGCAGGAACGGCGAGCAATGCGCCATGCTGATGGTGGCCTTGAACGGCATGTCGTGCTCCTGGCTGAGTTTCAGGTCGTGGTGAATCGCTGAATCCACCGGCACCACCACGCCGGGCGCGCCTTCCGGCCAATAACGCGCGAACGTCAGTCCCTCGACGTAAAACGTGTTGAAGCCGAGTTTGCCCTGCATCTCTTCGGAGCCGGCGGGATTGCCTTTCGTGGCGAAACTCAGGAATGGTTTGTCGCGATAAAACAGGATGTCGTAGCCGGGTTTTGCGGTGACGCGATACGGCGACGGCTTCAATGTCACGTCGAGCTTGGCGACGCGCTCCTTGCGCGAAGACATCGCCTTCGCTTCCTCGCGCGTCCCGACCTTGCCGTCGCCGCGCACGACCAATCCCGTCCAGTTCGTGCCCCCGCCGCGCCGCGCCGCCACGAGGCGCACGAGCACGCGGTCGGCTTTTGGCAGCACCAGTGTCTTTTTCTCCCAGCGATTGTCCTGGATGACCACCGTCTCAACGGATGATTTGTCGCCGGCAATCATCTCGATCTTCAGGAACGTGCCCTTGTTGCCTTTCGCCAGCGCGAGGTCACACAAACCGAACTCCAGATCGAGTTTGGTGCCGCCGCTGACGACGAACTCGACAACCATCGGGTTCATCATTGACTCGCCAGAAAGCAGCAACTGTCCCGGCCTCAGTTCGCCTTTGATCTCCATGCCCTTTGAGAACGGCTTGAGCGTGCCGTCCTTCTGTGGCAACGCCGCCCAGATGAACAAGCCGTTGCCCGGCCCGCGGATGTCGCGCGGCTTGTAGTTGGCTTCCCGCAGAAACTGGCCGTCATAGACAAACACGCGGTCAAACTGCTCGTGCAACGACCAGTCAGCGTTCACAGTCAGCGCCGTCGCCATCAGCGCAAACACAGCAGGGAGCTTCTTTGCACTCATGATTCGGGCACAGGCTATCGCAAACCCGTGGCGATGTGGATAACAAAAACAGTTCTTTCACACTTGCGCTGTTGCACACGCCCACTAGACTGCGAGTCTGTGAAGAAGAACATTCTGATCGTCTGCTGCGCGGCGGTGATTTGCTGTCAAGCTGTCGCCGGCGAAAACGTGTTCCGCTACGATTTCGAGTCGGGCACGGACATTCGCAAATATCCGGAACTTACGTTTCAGGACGTGGAAGCGGCCATCGTCGCGCCGGGTGCCGGCGGCAGCGGTCATGCGTTGCGCATCCGCAATCTGAAACCGGGCCGCTACGCGCAACTCACCATCAAGCATCCGTTCCCGTTGCAGAAGAACTTCGTGTTGTCGTTCGATCATCGCGAGGAGATCGAGCCGGGCAAGGAAGCCAATTACCTCGGGGTCGGACTCAACGACGGCAAGGGCAAATCGTGGTTCAAAGGAGAACCGTTCGGGCCGGAGTGGAAACACGCCGAGGTCGTGTTGAGCGGAATGCACAGCCCGAATGGCGGCGTGCTCGCGCTCGGCAAGATGCTCGAACGGGTCAGCCTCTACGGTCGCGCCAAGGGCGAGACGAAAGTCGTGATGACCGTCTGGCTCGACAACATCACGTTGCGCGCGCAGGAGACTTCCTCGCGCCAAAGCGATGAAGTGCGCACGTCCACATCGAACCCGCCGTTGTTCAACTGGCCGCGCGGCACGGGACAAATGAAGCTCCAATACTCGACTGATCCGGCTTTCTCCGCCGCGAAGACGACGACGGTTAACGTGCCACAGAACTTCTACACGCCCCTGCAGCCGCTGGCGCCGGGGCTTTGGTATTGGCGGGTCTGGAGTTCATCGGAACTGAGCGAGGGATGGTCGGACACGCGGCGCATCAACATCGTCCCGGAAGCGCACCGTTTTGTCACCGCGCCGGTGCCGGTGACGAAGATCGCCGCGATGCCGCGTCCGCGCGTGATTGACCTCGGCGCGACAGGCAAGGACCGGGCCGCGCTGGTGAAGTCGGCGGAGAAAATCCACCGCAGCGGCGTGCCGGCCGACCCGCCGCGCTACGCGCCCGGCAATCCGGATTGGCCGACGTGGATTGATTGGTACGGGAAAGTCCACGGCGGCATCACCAGTAGGACAGGCCGGAAACTGCAACAGATCGCGCAACTCGCCGCACAGACGCGCGACCCGCAAGTGATCGCGTGGACGAAGGAGATGGCGTTCGCCGCTGCCGCGTGGAATCCGAAGGGCGGGAGCGCAAGGGAGGTTGGCGACATCGGCGCACAACATCTACTCCGCGGCTTGAACTGGTGTTACGACGCGCTTCACGACAATCTTTCCGAAGACGAGCGCGCGAAGTTGCGGGCAGTCATTGTCGCGCGGGCGGAACAATTCTGGCGCGGTCTGAATCCTTTTCACAGCAACGAAGCGAACAACCACGCGTGGCTCCAAACGCTCGCGCTCGCCGAGGCCGGTCTCGTGTTGATCGGCGAGCACGACGAAGCCGCCGCGTGGGCTGAATATTCCCGGCAACTTTATCTCGGACGGTATTTGTGCTGTCTCGGTTACCAAGGCGACAACAACGAAGGCATCAGCTACTGGGGCTACGGTCTGGGCTTCGTCATTGATTACTGCGACCTGATGCGGCACGTCTGCGGCATTGACCTCTTCAAACATCCGTGGCTCAACCAAACGGCGCGGTTCCCGATGTATTGCGCGCCGCCGGGCGCGTTCGGCGTCAGTTTCGCCGACACCGGCAAACCGAACCATGGCGTCCGCGGCCCAGCCGAGCGCCAACAAGTCCGCGACCTCGCTGTACGCACGCGTGACCCGTATGCGCTTTGGTATTCCGGCGCGACCAACGCCGTTGACGGCCTCGTGCCAAAACCGCCCACCGACCTGCCGCAATCCATACACTACAAATACATCGGCTGGGTCATCTTCAACACCTCGCTCGCGAATGGCGCGGAAAACTCGACGTTCGCGATGCGCAGCGGGCCGTTCTACGCCGGGCACCAGCACGACGACCAGAACGGCTTCGTCATCCACGCCTACGGCGACAAGCTCGCGATAGATTCCGGCTACTACGATTGGTACGGCAGCGCGCATTTCAAGGGTTACTCGTCGTTGACCCGCGCCCACAACACCATCCTCGTCAACGGCAAAGGTCAGGCCCACATGCAGAAAGGCGCCGACGGACACATCGTTGCCTACTACGATTCGCCCGCCTACGGCTACACGGTCGGAGACGCCTCGAATCCCGCCGTTTATCTCGGCCAACTCAAACGTTTCGACCGCCGCGCGCTCTTTATCAAGCCGGGCTTCGTCGTCATCCACGACGTGCTGCAATCCAGCAACACGCCCGCCCGTTACGACTGGCTGATCCACACTGTCGCGCCCATCGAGACGGATGCCGCCGCGCAATCGTTCTCGCTCACCTCCGGTCGCGCCGCGCTGCACGGACGTTTTCTTTCCCCGTCGAAACTCACAATGACGGTGACAAAAGGTTATCCCGTCGAGCCGGTGGACGGCTACAGCACGCGTCCCGTGCCACCCGAGAAATACGCGCACGAATGGACGTTGACCGCCACGCCGGCCGCGCCGTCTGTGGATGAAGATTTTGTGGCCGCGATGCAGATTCGGCGAACCGAACCGGTTGCCTGCATCGAGCCGGTGACGGCGACCAACGCCTTTGGCCTGCGGATCACGTCGGGCAACGATGTTCACGTGGTGTTGTTCCGGCGTCGCGATGCCAAGGGAGTCATGGCTGGAGGAGATTTGGAGAGCGACGGCACCGTCGCGGCTATATGCTACGATACGCGCACCGGTTCGGCGCGAAATGCGTTCGCCGCGTCAGCCACCGCGCTGCGTTTCCGCGGCACGGAGCACTTGCGGAATACGACACCTACCGATTGGTCACTTCCACGTCGTTGATCTCCTTTGAAACTCCGTGCTCCGGTTGTGTTCCGTCTGTACTTGTTGAAGAGGTGGTTGCAGAATCACAATGATAGGAGTATCTATTCACACGGTGGCAGGCAACCAATGAAGAACACACTCGTTATCGGTATCGTGGTGGGCATCGGATCACTGTTGTTCGGATGCGACCGGCAACGCGCGTCGTCGGTTGTCCCGCCTCCATCCCCCAAGGAGACCATGACCATGACGAATACAGCCCCGCAGCCGCCAGTCGTGATCAACGGTCGCACCCTCACTCCCGCTCAACTTCAGGACTTCGAGAAACTCTATCGCGTCCAACCTCGCCCCGGCAATTACTGGTACGATGCTCGTAGCGGATTGTACGGCACGGCGGGCGCGGCGGCGGCGGGATTCATGTATCCCGGCCACGATCTAGGGACGTTGGCTGCGGACGCCTCCGCGGGCACCACCGAGGTCTATCTCAACGGTCGCAACCTGACCGTGACGGAAGTTCAGATTCTCACTTACCTCGCGCAAACGCCCATACCGCCGGGGCGATACTGGCTCGACGCTCAGGGCAATACTGGTTACGAAGGCTACAACATCCCCGTCGGCAACCTCTTTGCCGCCGCTCGAATGGCGCAACAACGAGGTGGTGGCGGTGGCGGTGGCGACAATTTCTGGACCTCGCGTTTCAGCGCCGGCAACTACAATGCCGACAACAGCCAGGGCTACGTCAGCGTCCCCGGCATCGGCCCGGTCGGCTACGGTTTCTGAGCGTCGTGTTCCGGCTGTTTTGTTTTCTTGTCCCGCCGAATTACCAGAGGTATTCTCACGGAAAGGTGATGACATGAGAACCATTCTTTGTGCTGTGTTCGCGTTGGCGCTTGTTTCGTGCCGAAGTACGCAAGAGTTCAGCGGGTTGGAAAACCTACACCAATTATCGAAGGCGCAGTCGCGCTCGATCAGCCCGGAGAATTTCACCGGCGAGAAGGGCAAAGCCGGAATGGCCACGGAAGGAACCGGCAAGAACTGCGCCCGCGATCTGGGCGTCGGTTGGAAAGTGTCGCCATCGGTGCGCATCGCGCCGCAGACGACGTTCACGCTCGGCGAGATCAAGGGACCGGGCTGCATCCAACAAATCTGGATGACGCCGACCGGCAACTGGCGTCATTCGATCATCCGGTTTTACTGGGACGACGAGGCCGAGCCGTCAATCGAATGTCCTGTCGGCGATTTCTTTGCGTGCGGTTGGGGCAAGTCTTGCTGGCTCAGTTCGCTCGCAGTCTGTGTCAATCCCGGCAGCGCGTTCAATTGTTACTGGCCGATGCCGTTCCGCAAGAAGGCGCGCATCACATTCGAGAACCGCGACGAGAAACCGATGGTGCTCTATTACCAGATCAACTACCAACTCGCGCCCGTGTCGCGTGACGCCGCCTACCTCCACGCGCAGTTCCGACGCGAGAATCCGCTCCAGAAGAAGGGAACGTACACGATCCTCGACGGCGTCAAGGGGCGCGGCCATTACGTCGGCACCTATCTGGCGTGGGAAGCCCGCAGTCCCGGCTGGTGGGGTGAGGGCGAGATCAAGTTCTTCATGGATGGTGACAAGGAATGGCCGACCATCTGCGGCACCGGCACGGAAGATTATTTCTGCGGCTCGTACAACTTCGAGAACCGCGAGACAAAGAAATACCAATCGTTTAACACGCCATACGCGGGCTTGGCACAAGTCATTCCGCCCGACACCGCCTACGTGCCGCCGCAACGTTTCGGCCTCTATCGCTGGCACATCACTGACCCGGTCCGCTTCGAGAAAGACCTGCGCGTGACGATTCAGGCGCTCGGCTGGAAGAAAGACCACACTTACCTGCCACTCGAAGACGACATCGCGTCGGTCGCGTTCTGGTACCAAACCGAACCGCACACCAAGTTCCCGGCGTTGCCAGACAAGACAGCGCTCTCCATCGCGCCGTTGCCGCCACCGGCCGAAAAGAAGTAATCGCGCGAGGCTATTGCAGCCGGGCAGCCCAGTACCCCGGTTCGCGGCGGAGGTGGGCGACCGCCACGATGAGAATGAAGTCAGAACGAATCTGGTACACGACGCCGTAAGGAAAGCGCCGGGTCAGGCAACGACGCGTGCCATGATGATAAGGTGACCACGCTTCCGGTTGGTCGGTGATTCGGCGGATGGTGGCCTCCACTTCGTTAGTAAACTCGTCACCCAACCCAAGTCCGCACTGGTCGTAATAGGCGACCACCTGCTCGAATTCCGCGCGGGCTTCCGTCAGGAACTCGACGTTCATTGGCGGGCACGAGCGCGAATCCGGCGGAACACTTCCTCACCGGGAATGGCCTTGGTTTCGCCGCGGTCGAAACGACTCAAGCGACGTTCGATCTCCGCAGCCCACAGCCTGTCCAGTCGCTTCTGGTCGGACTGGTCAAGGCTTTCAAGGAGTTGCTCCGCGAGAAGCACCCGTGAGGCGACCGGTAACTCCAGCGCGTCTTGTTCGATTTCCTCCAAGGTCTTCATGCCGGCGAACATTACCACGAACCAATGTTGTCAACAAGCTCAGAAGTCTTGCCAGTGAGGAAGAAAATCGTCAGAGTATGAGTATGACGCAGCCGGTTAACATCCACATCATCACGGCGCAGGAAGTCATTCCGATCCGGCAGGAGATTCTGCGTCCCGGACGACCTGTGAGCGAATGCGTGTTCGCACACGATGACGATTCCGATACTCGGCATTTTGGCGCGTTCGTGGATGGCACGATGCTGGGCGTTGCGTCGGTCTATCATCTTTCGCCGCCGGGCACGACCGACGACAGCGCGTGGCAACTGCGGGGGATGGCTGTGCTGGAGAACTCACAGCGCAACGGCATCGGTTCGGTATTGCTGCGCGCGTGTGGCGCGCACGTCGTCGCGCGCGGCGGAACACGGCTCTGGTGCAACGCACGGACCGGCGCCGTGCCGTTCTACGTGAAGCACGGGTTTGAGACCGTTGGCGCGGAGTTTATCATCGCTGATGTTGGCCCGCACTACATCATGCAACGGCGGCTGCCTTAGCCGGAAGCGCGCAGATGAATTTGGCGTGGCGCATCATGTGTGGGAGTGACAGCCTTGCCATTGGAAAACACCCGATTCTTCGTCAGGCTTTCTCCAAAAGACGCCTCATGGTTCCATCTGTGTTCTGCCGCTTGACAGGCGCGCGCCCCTGAGTACGTTGCGCAACCAAACAACCATGAAAGGAACAATCTAATGAGTACCCTCGTCCAGAAACCAGCCCCCGACTTCAAGGCCACTGCCGTCGTCAAGGGCGCCTTCGAAGAAATCAGCCTCAGCAGCTACAAAGGCAAGTACGTCGTTCTTTACTTCTATCCGCTCGACTTCACCTTTGTCTGTCCGACCGAGATCATCGCATTCAACGATAAACTCCCCGACTTCAAGAAACGCAACGCCGAAGTCATCGGTGTCAGCGTGGACAGCCACTTCACGCACCTCGCGTGGATCAACACGCCCCGCAAAGCCGGCGGCCTCGGTGGCCTCGATTACCCGCTCGTGTCCGACCTCACGAAGAAAATCGCCACCGACTACGGCGTGTTGACCGCCGACGGCGCCGTCGCGCTCCGCGGCCTGTTCATCATTGACCGCCAAGGCGTCGTCCGCCACGCGCTCGTCAACGATCTGCCGATTGGCCGCAGCGTGGACGAAGCGATCCGCGTCCTCGACGCGCTCCAGTTCGTTGAGCAGCACGGCGAAGTCTGCCCCGCCAACTGGCATCCCGGCGAGAAGACCATGAAGGCCGATCCCAAAGGCTCGCTGAAGTATTTCGAGTCCGTCAACAAGTGACCATCACCCCGTAACAAGACCGGGATGCGGCATTGCCACCGCATCCCGGTTTTTGTATCCTGCCGCCATGAAACGGCTCGCTCTCACCTTTCTGCTGCTTGCCTCCGCGCACGCCGAGCGACAGAGCACGGTTGACATGGGAGAAAGCTTCTACGGTCTGCCGGCCGATTGGCCGCTGGGCGACTATCGCCATGCCCCAACCGAGGCTGTCGAGCGCTGGAAAGACTGGAAATTCGGCATCCGCATCCATTGGGGCTACTACTCGATGATCGGCGGCTGGTGCGGCCAGACAGTCAACTGTGTTCCCGGCTGGGATGGTTTCCCCACGACCTATCACATGGGAAAAGCCGACGACCGGCCGCGGGCTTGGTCAGCGTTTTACAGCACGCTCCACCAGTATTTTAATCCAGTGCAATTTGACGCGAACGAGTGGATGAACCTGTTCCAGCGTTCGGGGATCCGTTATTTCACTTTCACCGCGAAGCACATTGATGGCTTTTGCATGTGGCCCACGAAGGTCAAGCGCCGGGTGAAGCGCCAAGCGGAAGGGCTGGGACGTTTCGAGGAAGCCGAGATCAGCTACAGCATCGCCGACACGCCCTACAGCAAGGACATCGTCGGACAACTGGTGACAGCAGCCCGCCAGAAGCAAATCGGCGTCGGCCTTTACTACAACCACAACGACTGGACCGACCCGGCCTACGCGTGGGACAAGTTCAACATGCACTTCGATCCCGGCTTCACCAAGCAATCCGACCCAAAAGGCTGGCAGAAATTCATCGAGCAGGAACGCCAGCAGCTTCAGGAACTGACCACCCAGTACGGTCCGCTCGATGTCTTGTGCTTCGACTGCAAGTGGCCGAAGGACGCATGGCCGGAGATGGCGGAGGTTGCCCGCATGGTCCGCCGCAATCAGCCCCACATCATGATGCGCAACCGGGGCATCGGCCCCTTTGGCGATTATGACACGCCCGAACGCTGGGTGCCCAAGGACGCCGGCGACAAACGCATCGGTCATCCGAACTGGCAGGTGATCTACACCGGCTGCAAATACTGGTCCTATCGGGCCAACGACGAATACAAATCCAAGGAGTGGATTGTGGAGACGCTTATTGACGTTTGCGCCAAAGGCGGGAACTTCCAAGTCGGTTTCGGTCCGACCGGCTTGGGAACGTGGCCGCCAGAGGTGGTCCAGCGATTGGAGTACGTGGGCGATTGGCTCAAGGTCAACGGCGAAGCCATCTACGCCACCCGTCCTGCTGCCCACTGGAGCGACGGGCCGCACATCCGTTACACGCAAAGCAAAGACCGCAAGTTCACCTACGCGATCGCGCTGCGCTGGCCCGGCTCCGCGCTCCGGCTCACGCACATCGTGCCGCGTCCGGGCACGACAATCCATCTGCTGGGGTTCAAGCAGCCGCTGTCGTGGCAACGCGACGAGCAGGGATTGCGGATTGACCTGCCGGAGACGTTGCAGGACGAAGCCCGGCGTCCCTGCCGTCAAGCTTACGCCTTCCGCATCGAAGTGAAATGACGCGTAAGCGCATTCTGTCGTCGTGTTACTGCGGAGCGACGCCCTTGGCCAGAGCCACGATCGCTTCCGAAGTCACGACACGCAGATTGGTCGCGGCGTACGCGACCAGTCCTTCGTAAGCCTTCCAGATTTTTTCGCGCGCCTCCGCCGACCGCGGGCGCGAACGATCCGGTGTGTTGAGGTCAAACGGCGGTCGCTTCGGTCGGCTGCGCGGCCCCTCGCCGGCGTAGTAGATGGCGTTCCAGCCAGGACCGCCCTCGCGCGAGAAATCGTTCTCATGAATCAGTGCCGTGATGAACGGCGGCCGGCTGCCGTGCCACTCGGCGAGTTGTCGCTGCAACAACGCCACCGGATCACTGCCGGGCGCGTTCCACCAGAAGACATCGCGTTCGAGCCGCGTCACGCTGAAGTCGCTCGGTCGCGCCAGCAATCCGTGAATCCACTCGAATGGTTGCTCCAGCTTCGTGCCGCTTTCGTGATACGCGACAACCATCTTCGCGCCCAACGCCGCATAGACTTTCAGCGCGGCGGCGCGGATGCGCGGATCACGCGCTTGCGGGGAAACGACAACCGGTTTGCGACCGAAAACTTGCGCCACGTAGCTGTAGCCGCCGGGTTTGTCGCGTTGCAGTTCGCCCGTGGTGGGATCGAGCCGGTACGTTTCGTAGTCGCGTAACGTTTGCGCGAGCGCGCTGTCGTCGAGGTCGCGCAGCCGTCCTTCAAAGCCGGCGTTGGTCGGGTGTGGCGGACGAAGGTGATAACTGACGCCCATGCCGCTCTGCTTGATCCGCTCAATCACGTCGGGACGTTTCTGCGCGTAGTGCTCGACGATCTGCGGCGTGAAATAGAAATCGCCACGGACTTTGTGTTTCTCGAAGATGCCGATGAGCCGCAGTACAGTCGCTGCGCTCTCCTCAAGATGCGGCCAGTCGTGGACGTTCACGGCAAACGTGATGAAACCTTGCTCGAATTGCGCAATGGCCTTCTCCAACAATCGTTCCGCTTCCGCCATATCGCCGCGCGCGGCGGCGGCGCGTGATTGGCGGTCGAGTTCCTCCGCTGCGGACGTGTCTCGGTGTTGAGCCTTTGCCGCCTTGAGCCGATCCTGAAATTTTCGAGCCTTCACGAATATCCCTTGCGGGCCAGGTTCCTGTCGCACCCATTTCACTTCCACTATCTGGTCGGCGGGATAGGTCTTGACGATGTCACGCACCGTCCGGATGCGCGCGTTGTTCTCGCGGCAGAACTGGAACCACTTCTCGATGAACTCCGGCGAGCGCGCAAAATCCAGTTCGTGTGTCACGACTCCAAGGACTTCGCCGGGTTTGGCGCGGCGGAACTCTTCCTTGATCTTGTCGAGGTGCTCTTCCCGGTGGCCCGGTGCGAAAAAATGATGCTTCAGGTGCAACAGATCGCGGCCCCTGAACTTCGTCTTCATCAGCCGTGTGAGTCCGACGTTCATGCCGTCCACGTCGTAGAGGATGCCGTCGGGATAATCCGGTTCGTCAATTTCGACTTCGCTCAGCGAATCCCAACGCGCATCCGGCCCCATGCACATCGTCAACATCGTGTCGGGCGCGGCGAGTTTCTGGAGCGACGACATCATTTCCGCAACCGTGCCCCGGTAACGCCGGTCATTCTTCTTCGCGTCTCGGTTCGTGTGACCGTTCCAATCCCCGTGGACGATGTTGTGAAAGTGCACGGCGACCTCGTGGCCGTTCTTCTGCCACGACTTCACCCGCTCGAACCGTTCCTTGTTCGGCACGATAAACTCCGCCCACAGTGGATTGAACATCAGCGTCAGCTTCGTCTCGTAGCGGTCGGCCATTTCGACGAACCGGCAAAGCGCATCCCACATCGCCGGGTTGGCCGAGTGCGCCTCACAGTGCACGGCAAAGAACGTTCGCGGTGCTTCCGCTGCGCTGGGCAATTCCAGCGCCCACGGTGCCGCCGCTTGCAACGCCCGCCGGCGTTGTGGCGTTGGGCGGTCCACGCATTCGAGAATGGCAGTACCGCGCACGGCGGAATTGGTGCTGCGCAACAAAGCGGCGAGTTCATCGTCGGTGAGTTGCTGGCACAACAGCGCCAGGGTCGCGTCCTCGAACTGTGGTCTGTCGTGTGCGCCCGCCACATATTCGAGCAGGAATTGTTTCGATTCAGCACAGCGCAACTCGCCCAGCGCCGGCAGGATGTGCATCTTGGCACGGTAATCAGCCAACGGGGATGACTCCTTTCGCCGGAAGGCTGCGATCAAATCGGCGACCGATTTAGTGACAACGGGAACTTGGCTCACCGGTTCGACCGGCGGCGCGGACGGATTTGGTTCGCGTTTGAGAATGCGTGCAGCCACGCGCGGATCGTCCACCATGATCATCTGGCCGGGACGAGCGAGCTGCGCTCGCACGGCGTCAGGGTCCATGTCGAGGCGCTTTTCGGAGAGGCCGGGGCCTTTGTAGGCAAGCGGTTTGAATTTGGGATGCTGGCGCAACCGGGCGGTGTTGTAGGTGTTGATGGAGACGACATGGTCCCACATGTCGGCGTCGTCCAACTGCCGCGCGATATCGTCCTCCAAACCCGGCTCCTTCACGTCGAGATGCAACAGCATCGCGCGCTGGCGGGCGAGCGTGAGCAGTTCTGCAAACGTCGGCGCGCCGCTGTAAAGCGCGCGGCCAAACTGCCGTTTGGAGCGCAGCGCCAGCAATTCGCGGTGCGTGAGTTCGTTGACGGCGACGGAGCCGCAGGTCAAACGGTCGAGCATGTCGTCGTGGAACAACACCAGCACGCCGTCGCGGGTGCGGCGGATGTCCACTTCACAACCGTCCGCGCCGTAGTCCATCGCCGCGGCGTAAGCGGCGAGCGAGTTTTCCGGCGCGAACGCCCACGCGCCGCGGTGCACGATAACAGCCGGCCCGACGCGGCGCTCGGCGACGCGCGCCTGCCGGGCGGTGCGCTCGGCATCGGACTCGGCACATGCCACTGTGGCTGTGACGCAGCCGGCGACGAGGACAGCGCGAGCAAACCATTGGTGGATCGTGGGCATGTCTATTCTTTGAGTCTGCTGACGCCGCGGCATCGTTTCATCAGCGCGACGCATTTCGGCAGCATCTCCATCACGTCCTTCCGGCCCATATACTCGATGGAGACCGGGCCGCGATAGTTATGTTTGCGCAATCGCGCGAAGAACGCGTCGTAATCGAGCGTTGGCTCGCGCAGATCGTCGGTCACGTCCCAAATCTTGGCGTGGCAGAAGGCGAGAAACGGCGCGAGCCGGTCGGTCGCGTCGAGGAAATTCTCGAACGGGTCGGTGCCGGCCATCGGGTCGGCGTAATAGTTGCCCGTGTCGAGGTTGATGCGGAACCATTCGGAGTTGACCGCTTTGAGAAGCTTGAGTTGGTCGCCGGACGTTCGCGAGATGCCGCCGTGGTTTTCAAGGACCAGGACGACGCCTTTTTCCTGCGCCAGCATCATCACGCTGCGGAAGGTCTTCACCGCCGCGTCGAAGGCCATCTCGTGCGTGACGCCTTTGGGAATGATGGACGCGGGCAGGTTCTTCCCATAGGGACACGTGTTCACGCGCAACAATGGCGCACCGAGGAAGCAAGCAATGTCGAGGTATTCGACGAGATGGGCGCGCTCTTTCTCAATCTCGGCGGGCGTCGCGCGGTAGAAGTTGTTCTCGACGGCCACCGCGCAAATGCCCAAGCCATGTCGTGCCGCCCTTTGTTTCAACTCACGGATGATCGTCCAGTCGCCTTTGAGGCAGAAGTCGTTCAGTTCGATCTCCTCCAGCCCCGCGCGGGCGCAGACCGCCGGGAAGTCGAGCAGGTCAAGTTTCTTTTCGCGAAGTGGCCTGCCAAACGATGCGGTGGAGATGGCGATATTCATACATCGTGCCTGCGGTTGGCCGCGGAGCTTCACGCGCTCGTTGCCAAAACATAACAGATTGCGTTCGGTGCGGACGTAAAGTTTTCCGCCGGCGATGGCGGGCGTGGCCAGACAACGCTCGCCGAGCGAGCCGCGACTCAACACGCGCAACTCCGGCCCGGCAGCCAGAACCGTGACCTCGCCCTTTTCGCTGACGACGTAAATCTTGCCATCACCCGCGACCGGCGAAGCGTAGTAGGTGCCGCCAGCGAGGCGTTGGCGATTCAGCCGTTTGCCGGTGACGGAATCGAAACAGGAAAGGAAGCCGCCTTCTTTCACCACGTAGAGATGGTTCTCATACAGCAACGGCGACGGCACATACGGCGCGACGCCCGGTTCGCGCCACGCGATGTCGCCGCCGGGTCGGATAGCCATCAAGACGTTGCCGGTCTGCGTGTCGGTAGCCGGAGGAGGCTCGGCTTGCTTCTCTTTCTGCTGACGGTAAAAGTCGGCGTCCAGTTCCTCTCGCGTCAGGAATCCATCGTGGTTCGTGTCAATCCGGTCGAAAGCTTTCGGATTCATCCGGGGAATCTCCTCGCGGCTGACTTTGCCGTCGCGATTGCCGTCGTGGTTCTCGAACAGCATGTTCCAGTTCGGTTTCTGTTGCGACGTTGCCGACCTGCGGAAATCGCTCACGGCCACCGACCAATCCACGCCGGCGGCAAACAACAACTGCTCCGACGCGACCGGGGTCGTGGCGACGAAAGACTTTGGTTGCTCGGCGTGCCAGAGTTCTTTGCCGGTGTCGGCGTCGTAGGCGGTGACGCGGCCCGAACCTGCGGCGACGATCTGCGTTTGCCAGAGCACCGGCGTCGCGTAACCGGCGCGCATGTTTGGACGAGGTGTGCGCCACTTCTCCTTGCCGGTTCGTTTGTCGAGCGCCAACAGGAACGATTCGCCGTCGTTGTCGCAACTCAGGATGACCGAATCGCCACACACAATCGGTGAACTGGCCGCGCCCCAGCCGAGCGTGTAGGTGAACGGGCCGAGCGCGTGTTTCCAGACCTGTCGTCCCTCAAAATCGAAACAGACCACGCCGACGGAACCGAAGAAGACATAAACCCGCTCTCCATCCGTCGCCGGTGTCGCCGAGGCCGGGCTGCCGGCGCCGGGATGCACATTCTCGATGCGGTCGGCGGGGACTTCGCGTTCCCACCGAATCCGGCCATCGCGTCGGTCAATGCAGAACACAATGAGGCGTTTCTTCTCCGCGAATCCTGTCAGGAAAATGTTGTTGCCCCAGACGCACGGCGAGGAGTTGCCCGGCGGCACGGACGTTTTCCAGCAGGCATTGTTCAGTTCTGATGGTAGATCACGGTCGGGAGAGATTCCAGCCGCGTTCGGCCCTCGGAACTGCGGCCAGTTGGACGCCAGAGCCGAACCGGTGCAAAGGGCCAGCAGGATTCCGCGGAAGGCGGCGCGCATGGGTCAATCTTTCTTCGTTCCTTTGATGACGCTGTCTTTCAGCATGAACCGGGGACCCGTGTTGGCGTCGGCGGCGTTATCGGTCATTTCCCAGACGGTCGAGCCGGCAACGATGGCGAAGCCGACAGCCTTGGCGCCGGTTACTTCGTTGCGTTCGAGCTTCAAGACAGTCGCGTGGTTGATGGAGATGCCGGGGGCGGCGGTGTCGCAGACGCGGTTATCGGTGATGATGCCGACGGCGTTATCAGCCAGGGCAATGCCGACGATGGGGCTGCCGATGACGCAATTGCCGATGATGCGCACCGGTTTGTCGGTGGAACCGCCGCCATCGGTGGCGATGGCTGGCCGGGTCTTGCCGTTGTTGAAGACGACGTTGCCGCGGATTTCGGGATGCGTCGGGCCGTCAATCTGGTGCGCGCCCTGCGGTTCGCCGACCTTGCAGAGAATGCCGCCGCCGGAATTGCCGTGGACGGTGTTGCCGAGAACCAACGGCGCCGCGCCGTGTTTGCAGCCCATGCCGGGCGAGAGTTCGCCGAGTTCGGCATCGTCGTTGCCGAAGACTTCGTTGCCGAGGATCAACGGCGCGGAGAAATGATTGCAGCCGATGCCGAGGCCGAAGTTGTTGTGGACGATGTTGTGGTAGATCAGCGCGCGGGCTTCGTGCTTGATGTTGGCCCGGCGGAAATCGCGTTTGCCCATCGTTGCGGTCTGGTCCCGGTAGATGACGTGGTTGCCGATGCCGGTGCTGCCGTTGCGGCGGACGAGGCAATTCATGATCGTCGGGCTGGCGCCGCGGATGTTGATGCCGTGGGCGTGGTACGGCTGATGATGATCCTGTTTTGGAAGGTTCTGGATCGTGAAGCCGTCCACAACCGTCCCGCGTCCGGCGCCCGGCGAGAAGTCAATCATGCCATGCGGTGATTTCTCGGACTTCGAGCCGTCGAGGATGGTCTGCAGCGCACGACGCGGCAGTTTGAGCCGGGCACCTTCAACCGTCGCCGGTTCATCGCTGCCTTCGGAAACGAGCCGCACGCCGTCCTTGAGATCGAGCTGTTCGTAGTACGTGCCGGCGGCAACGAGCACGGTGTCGCCCGCCTTCGCGGCTTCAATCGCCGCGCGGATGGAGGCGAACTGACCGGGCACGCGTATCGTTCGTCCGCTTGCGCGGGACTCTTGGGGAATCGCGTCTTTCGCTGCCTGTTCGGCCAACGCCAGCGCCGCCTTCGCCGCGTCCTCGATGGAAGGACGCTCGACCTTTTTGATTTTCTGTTTGGCGAGGATTTCCTGCGGCACGCCGCCGATCTTGTCCTGATTTATGCGTTTGCCGCGTTCCCAGGGTTTCTCGTCTTGAGCCATGACGATGCCCGTCATGAGCATCACTCCGATCCAACAGTATGTCTTCATTGGTTTCTCCTTACTTTACGGTTTGTGACAGTGCCGCGGCAATTCGGTGCCGCAGCGATTCCAGTTTCGTTACGTCGCTCCAATAAGGCTCGATGGAAAGATCGCGCACGCCGGGCCACGTCGGGCAAACGGTGTCGGCCTCGGTGAGCAATTGTTTCAGTTGAGCGTTGTTGGAATGTTTCGCGGCCAACTCCAGCAAACGATAATCCTCCAAGCTGTCGCGCCAGATTTCCCAGCGGATCGAGTCAATCGGGCCTTGCTCGTCCTTGTCGCGCGGCGGGTAGAGCAGAGTGCCGCCGCCGTTCCACGGGCCATAAAGCGTGTCCTCCCACGGATTCTGTCTGTTCATCACCCACGCGGTCAGGTCCCACCACGCGCCGGTGCCGGTGACGCGATGTTTCCAGAGCGCCCAAGCGAATGTGCGGACGCGCATCATCGAGTAGTCAATCAACGTGATGCTGTTGTGATAAACCCAAATCTCCGCGCCGGCTTTCCGCGCCGCTTCGATGTGCGCGCTGTACCGCGGTCCCCACAAGTCGGTGTGTACGTGCCAGATGTCGGTGACCGGTATCAGCGACGGGACGGGAGCGCGCGTCTGCATGATGCGCAGGTTCGGCGCAGTCTCCTTGATGAGTTTGCTGGTGCGCACGACCCAATCCAGCGTGTGTTGGTCCTCCAGCAACGGCTCGTCAATAAACCGCACGAACGACCGGTCGAGGATGCCGAGTTGCCGGTAGTGCTCGACGGATTCGCGAATCCGACTGACCAAGGTCTGGCGAAACTTCGGGTCGAAGTCAGTGTCGGCTTCGTTGGCGATGCGCAGCGAACCCGCGCCCGGCATCTCCCACGTCGCGTTTGCCGGCCAGCGGTGGCGCTCGTGTTTGATCCAGCCCAACGGCATGATGAAATTGCGCACGCCGAGCGATTTCAGGAACGCGATCTGTTCGTCGTGTTCTTTCCAACCGCGGCCCTGAGCACCGAGTGTGTTGACGCCGTGGTCGGTCATGTTGCGGGTGTAGTCGTTCGGCGAGCCGGACCGCAGAGCGGCGCGCGCGTTGGCCATCACTTTCAACGCCGTCGGCGGCAACGCGAAGTTCCAGACATGCAGCGTCAACGGTACCTCGCACAACTTCGCGCCGTTGGTTGTGAATGTGACGCGCCCGCGATAGTCACCCGGCTTGGCGGAGGTGGGCACGCGCACCGTGATCCAGACCGGCTGGTTCTGATTCGCGGCGATGGATGCTGGTGCCCGCGTTGGCAACGGATCGGGAAACAAACCCGTTCCGCCTTTCGGCCCCGACTCCTTTTTCACCGGCACGTACGCCACCCAGCGTACCGTCGCATTCAAGTCGCTCACTGTTGCGGCGAGGCCGGTGAGCGGTTGTTTCGGTCGCAGCACGATCTGAATGGACTCGGTCTCGCCGCGCGCCGCGTAGAGTGTGGCGGCTTGCGGCGTTTGCGGCGGCGGGTCGTTCGGAAAGACTTTCACACACGAGTGAACAGGCCAGACTGTTACCTTATCCGTGTCGAGAATCGCGGCGCTCGCCGAACCAAGGAGCACGATTGTCAGGGCAGCAAGGCGCATAATCAGGTCCTCATGGCTTCTTTGAACTGGGCCGGCTTGACGGTCCAGAGTTGGAGGTAACTATACGCCGCGGGCGTCTCCTCGTAAACACGATGTGCGCGCTTCCACAACGGCGACAATGACGGCAGAATATTACTCGGCTTCACGCGCAACGTGGACGGAACATTTCCCTGATACGCCTCCGCCATCAATCGCAAAAATTGCGCGTCGCTGAGAATGCGCATGACTTCTTTGATTCGCCACTCGCTGGGTTCGAGGTTGATGTGGTCTTGGTAGTGGCTGAACAGATATATGTAGACCGGCATCGGTTTCCCCGCTGCCTCCAGCGTGAGGCTGAATGCGACGATTAGGCCAAACCAACACTCACGCCGTCCCAATCGAGCTTTCATGGCGTGCTTCCGCTGGAACTAAACCGCAGGATGCGCGTGGAGAACTTGAATTCGCCAACCCACAGATAGCCACCACCCCACGCCAGCGAACCGGGCACGAAGAGTTTGTTGCGTCCGAGACCGACTCTGCGGTCCTGCTCGCCAGTCGCGCCGAGGAACGCATCGGCCGGCCGTCCTGCGAGCGCGTCCTCGACGTGGTTCCAGACGTCCACGTGGTTGAAGCTGCGATTGCAGACAATGAGTCGTCCGTCGGCGATGAGGCACTCGCTCGGCAGGTTGAAACGACCGGGGCCGCCGAGCGGAATCGCCTGCGCGCGCGGACCGAGTTCGCTCACGCGCCAGAGGTTGATCGTGCTGCCCTCGAATGGCGCGGCGCAGAGGTAGTTGCCATCGCTGGTCAGCCGACCGGGGCTGCGCATTGAGAGCGTGAACTTCGGCTCGCTGTCGCGGTCGGGAATGCCTTCCCACACGTAAATGGATTCGCTGCGGCGGTCGGAGAGATAGAAATACTTGTTGTCGAACGCGACACCGGTGAGTTCGCCAAGTTCGACGCTGCCAATGCGCCGGCTCAACACCACGTCCGGTTGCTCGCCGTTCAGCGGAAGTTTCTTCCAAATGCAGACCGTGCTCTTGCCCGCCAACGCCAGCGTCGAGCCATGCAGTTCGTTGTCCCACGGGCTTTCGGTCAGGTGAAACACGAGGTCGGGCTTCGCGGCGCTCTCGTTCGGCAGGTTGCGCCAGACGAACATCTTCCGGTTGAAGTCCGATGAGACGAACAAGCTCTTGCCGTCAGTGGCGACGACAGGGTTCTGGATGAAGAAATTCTCCGCCCAAGTGTCCTGCGCCGGTGTGTCGCTGCCGAGCGCAAAGTTGGGCGGCTGGTTGTCGCGCGTCGGGACTGAGTTCCACGCGAGCACGTTGTTCCCATTGTAATTGCAGACGTAGAGCCGCCCACCGGCGATGACCGCATCGGGGCCGTCGCCGTTGCGGTACGAATCGGGGCGCAGCATGACGGCGGCGTCGGTCTGGCTGTCGCGCGGCGGCGTTTTCCAGATGTAGATGGAGTTGTTGCCGGCGAGGATGAGTTTGCGGTCGGGCGTGAACGTCCCCTTGAGCCACTCGCCCCAAGCGAAGTCTGGCTCCTGCGCCGCGCTCGTCGGGAACGTGCGCCAGACCATCGTGGCCGGGCGCGATGACGGGCCGTTGTTGTGATCGCTGACGGCAAAGAACGTCGCTCCGTCGCTGGTGACGTTGCGGGGCGTGCCGGCCTTGCGCGGGCGCAACACGAAATCGGGCGGCTGGTTGTCGCACGCCGGGAACGAATTCCAGATCAACACCGAACTGCCGTGTGTCGCAACGACGGCGAGTTTTTTTCCATCCGTCCAGACGCCCCACGGCCAAGCGAATCGCTTCTGGCTGCCGCGCTCCGAAAACTGTTCGAGTTCGAGCACGATGTCCGCCGCTGCGCCGTTCTTCGTCGGAAACGAGTTCCAGATCAGGATGCGATCGTTGTCGGTGTCGGTCACCGCGATGCGGCGGCCATCGGGCGTGATGGCGACGTTGCCGGGCCAGTTCAACTGGTGTTTGCCGGCGCCGGAATTGTTCTGCGTGAAATCCGGCTGGCCAAGCACGAGGTCGGGTGGTGTGTTTTTTGTCGGTGCGCTTTTCCAGATGAGCACGCGATTGTTCCAGCGGTCGGTCATCAGCAACGCCTTGCCGTCGGTGGCGAGGCCGGTCGGGTGATTGAAACGCAGCGCGCCGCCGGTGTTGTTGAAGCCGAAGCCACCGAGCATCAGGTCGGCGTCCTGCCCCGTGACGAACCGGTCCGGCTTGGCCGCCGGCGCGACGGCGTATTTTGATTCCACGCGCTCGACGCGAATCTCCTGACGCGGACCGGCTTCGGTGCGTTGCGTTCGCGTGCCGGGGCGCGGTGGACCTGTGACCACCAACAGCCACGATCCGTCGCGGAGTTTTACCGCGCCGGGGTCGGCACCGGGGATGCGCGTTGCGTTGGCGGCGAGTTTCCAGGAAATGCCGTCGCTGCTGGTGACAGGCCACGGACCGTCGCCAGAACCGAAGAAGACGAGTTGGCCGCTGTCGCTCTGCATGTTGCCGAGCCAGCGACCGTTGATGGGCATGGTCACATCCGCGACGCGCTCGAACTTCAAGCCGTCTTTGCTGATGGCGTGGTAACCGCGGCTTCCGGTCGTCGTGTCGTTGTCCGGCGCAATCAGGTGGAACGTGCCGTTGTGCAGCGCCACGGCGCAATCAATCACCATGCGCCCCTCGACTCCGAAGCGGACGCCCGGTTCGTAGGTGTAGTTCACGCCGTCCTTGGAAATCGCCGAGTGAATCGCCGGTGTGCTGGGGCCGAATGTGCGTCCCATGTTGCCGGTGAAATAAAGCCGCACAGAACCGTCGGGCAACGGCACAAGCGTCGGGTCGAACGGAAACCGCATTCCTTCCGGCAGCCCCGCGACCTGAATGACGCGCGGTGCAGCCCACGTCCTGCCTTCGTCGCTGGAGAAATGCACGGCCACCTTGTCGAAGTTCTCGCGGTCGTTTTCCGGAAAATGCTGGTGCGCCACAATTAGCCGTCCGTCTTTGAGTCGCGCCACGGTCGGCACGCCGGCACGCTCGAAGGTGGCAAGCTTCTCGGCGTTGCCATTCGACGGACTTCGATAAACAATCACATCGTTGTCCCACGGCCCCGGCTGGTTCAACGTGGCGCCTTGTGGTGCCGGCGCCGGCGCAGCCATCGCGACGATGTCCGACGACGTGACGACGCGAAGGCGTTCGGCGGCGCACGCGACGAGCGCTTCGTATTTCTGGAAGATCGCCTCGGTGCTTTTCGCCGGACGCAGGTGTGAACGGTCTGGCGCGTTGAGGTCAAACGGCGGCGAGTTGGGCCGCGAATTGCGGCCTTCGCCGGCAAAATAGATGGCGCCCCAGCCGGTTCCGCCTTCGCGCGTGAAATCGTTCTCGTGAATCAATGCCGTGATGAACGGCGCGCGGCTGCTGTGCCAGTCGGCGAGTTGCTGTTTCAACAACGCCACGGGATCGCTGTCAGGCACGTTCCACCAGAACGAATCCTCACCCCAGCGGGTAATGCTGAAGTCGCTGGGCCGCGCGAGTAATCCGTGAACCCACTCGAACGGTTGTTCCGGCTTTGTTCCGGTTTCGTGGTAGGCAACGACCATCTTCGCGCCCATCTCCGCGTACACTTTCAACACGGCCGCGCGAACACGGGGACTGCGGCATTGAGGGGAGACGACGACCGGTTTGCAGCCGAAGGTTTGCGCGACGTAGCTGTAGCCGCCGGGTTTGTCGCGTTGAAGTTCGCCCGTCGCCGGATCGAGCCGGTAGGTTTCGTAGTCACGCAAGGTCTGGGTGAGCGCGCTGTCGTCGAGGTTGCGCAGGCGGTCGTCGAAACCGCCATAGGTCGGATGCGGCGGGCGAACGTGATAACAGATGCCCATGCCGCTTTGTTTGAGACGCGCAATCACGTCGGGCCTTTTCTGTGCGTAGTGCTCGACGATCTGCGGCGTGAAATAGAAATCGCCGCGGACGTTGTGCTTCTCGAAGATGCCAATGAGACGGAGAATGGTGGCCGCGCTTTCTTCGAGGTGCGGCCAGTCGTGAACGTTCACCGCGAACGTAATGCAGGGCACTGTACGATTGAAGTCATCGCGCGTGGCCGGAAATGCTTCAAGAGCCACACCAGCCAGCCATGCCACCAAGACGGAACGCAATAAAACCGTTGTCATTGTTCGACGATAACCGGTTCTGTGGTAACGACCAGTTTAGTGGCTTCGGCAACGGATTCTTTTCCGCTGGCGCCTTCCACGCGCCGCAACTTGCCGGCGACGATCTTCGAGAAATCAATCGTTACTGTGCCTTTGTCGCTCCACAGCAAATAAACATCCTTGGTTGTTCTGTCGCACACGACTTTGCCGTCGCGCACCGACCAGTTCCGTCCGTCGGTCTTCAGGAGCTTATGGACGTGAACGCCCTTGTCGTTGAACGCGGAGATTTCCTTATCGTGGTGGGAGTACATCAATTCGCGCGCCAGACCCTTGAGGTGATACGGATACTTCTCCCAATCGCGCTTCTTGACGGAGTAGTCAAAGGACGACTGCTTCGGATGTGCCTTCTCCCACGCGAGGAACTCATCGCGCACTTCGTCGCAGTTCGAATACCGGGTGCCGTTGCCGATGAAGTTGGCGTTGAGCCACTCGACCAACTCGACCAGTTCGCGGCGCAACTTCTTCCGCGGCCCCGGCGTGCTGTCGGGAAACAGGTCGTTGGTGTGTTCGTGCCAGCCGAAGACCCGCAGCTTCCCGGTTTCGGATTTCGGTTCGAGGAAGAGATGCAGGAACTTCCGCTTCAACGCAGCGACGCTGAGGTCTTGCCAAATCTGAGTGCGCATCCCTCGCGTGTATTCTTCCGACACGCCCGTCGGAAGCGGAGAGTGCTCGCCGATGCGACCCGGCACCGGCGCTTGCGGAATCAAGATCCACCGGCTCGACAAGTCCTCCGACAACGACCAGTCCATCGCCGGCCGCCACGGCGTGTACACGTCGTGATCGAAGAACAGGTTCATCGCCTCATTGCGTCCGCCGGTCAGCGTGTCGAAACCTTTCTTCGCCGCCATCTCCATGTCGAGGAAATGACCCGTGATGGTGCGGTTGACTTGGCGAATCGCTTTCGGGTCGTCGCTGCCGATGAGTTTACCGATGAGCTTGTCCACCGTCATGATGTGGTCGTAGGTGACACGCGGCGGCGAATCGGATGACTGTGGCGCCTCGATCCAGACGTGGTTTTCGGTCTGGTAGTTCCGATGAAAATGCGTGCCCCACGAGTGAATGCCCTTCGCGTGCAAGCGCCGCAATAACTCGAACCCCTTTGTGTCTTCCAGATACCACTCCGCGTGATCGCCGGCCATTTCCAACGTCAGGCGCGGGACGAAGTCTTTGCCTTTTTCCTTTTCGAGCCGCTCCAGAAACTCGACGAGCCACGCGAGGTTGTCGCGCTCGGCCTCGTACGCCCAACGCGGCACCTTACTGCCGGGCGCCGGCAACGGATCGAAATGAATGACAAACGTGACGTGGATCGGTTGCGCCGTCTCTGTACTGGTCATCTCGCGGACATAACGGATGATGAGTTTTTCCATGTCGGCGCGCGGTGGCTTGCCCGGCAGCCATTTGTTGTTCGGTTGTTTCTCGTCGTAGCGGATGTTCGGCGGGTTGTCGTTGCAACGCGTCCACGGGCAGAGACCATCGGCGGCGTTGTTGAGCATTTCGATGGCGTGCTGGTTTTGGCCGAGCACCTGAACGTGATCGGTCTCGGCCTGCACACGCAGATACCGGCAGCGGACTTTTTTGATGAACTCCGACGCCGTACGCTCTTTCCAAAACGCCTCGTCGCTGGCCAGATGGTTGCGAACGATCTTGTGGTCGCGCGGAACCCAACGCAGGTTCTGCGGTCCTGACGGTCCTTCCCAGTCAATCAGGAATTTCACCTGCAACTCCGGATACCGCGCCAGCGCCCCGGTGCCGCCAACGACACCGAAAGAAAATGTGACCAGCCCGACGTTGTTGGTGTCAACCTCCGGCAGTTTCAGCAGATGTTTCAGCACGATGGCAATCGCGTCCTGCCCGGCGTGACCTAATCGCTCCTCCCAGCCGCGGAACTCCGCCGGGATGTTCTCGGCGGGACTAAAGTGGATGCACACCAGTCGTTGTTCCTTTGCCAGCGCCTCGGCCATCTGGTGGCCGGGACCGCCGATCAACAGCACCGCCGGCCGTTTCTCGCCGGGCCGCAAGTCCGACGGACGATGAATGTGGGTGTTGACTTCGCGATAGACGGGCACCGCCAGCCGCAGCGGTTCGACCGCCGCGCCGGCCAGAAACAACGCCAGAAGGGGACTGTTCATCGTTTCGCCAGTTTGTCGTCTGGCGCATTGCGCTATATGACAGATTACTTGATCACAACAACGTCATTGGCGGCTTCGCTCGGTTTCGCGACACCGCTGAGATCATTGGCGATGGCGACGCGTTCGAGTTGGCCGCCGTCCACCAGTTCCAGCGAGATGCCCCACAACGTCGGCGCGATCTTGTGGACGGGCTTGTCCGCGTGGACTGTGATCGTGGCTGCATTGGCGCAAAGACTCGCGCTGGCGATCAGGAGGATAGTGAGAAGTGGGAAAGTGGATTTCATCGTCTTCCCTTTTTCTGTTGAGATTGGAGCAAGGTGGTGCGGATGTCACGGGGGCTGGCACCGGGCCAGGAGACTTTCAGCGGTTGATCAGCGCCTGGCAGACGGGCGCAAAGCGAGTAGCGATCATCGGCAAAGACTTCGACGCGATCATCCTCCACGAACACGCTGACGGCTGTGTCGCCACGCCAGCAGACATCGAGTTTGCTCCAGCACGTTCCGCCAGCATCGCAGATGCGGATTTCGTCCTTGGCAAACTCCACGAAGCCGAGCGGGGCGAAATCCAGATGAAAAGGCGTCTTGCCGGGCGATCGGAATGTAAAACGCGCGCCGATTTGAAACATCTGCGGGCACTCAGGCTCGTCTTGGTCCGCGAGATCAAGCACGATGCCATGATCCGTCCACTGCTTGAGGTCGGGTGAGGTGGCGAGACTGATGCCGCCGCCCTTGGGTTTCGGACGGCCTTTGATCCAAGTGGTCATCACGCAACCATATCGTTTCCGCTCAGGAATCCAGAACACAAAGGGATCGCGGCGACGCTCGTAGTAGTCTGCGGCAGGCACATGGAACTCTTTCGGCGAGCATTCCCAATGAATGAGGTCGCTGCTCGTCTGGCTGACCATGCGCCCTTTCGCATGGCCGTGGAAACTGCGGAAGAGACTGGCGGCCTCGTCGCGGAAGACGCCCAACACGAAGTAGGCTGACATCCAGTCATCCGTCTGCACAGGCGCGTGTGTGAGCGGCTGCGGCGTCTAATGCAGGCTGTCGCGAGAACGCACGAGCATGGCGTCGTATTTGCCCGGCTTCAGGTAGAAGAGGAAGCACTCGCCTTTGTGGAAGAAAGGATGCACATCGCCGAGCGCGTGATCGTCCGGCTTGAAATGCAGCCGCAACTCCCCGGCAGCGAGGGCAGCCACCGGCGCGAGCAGCAGGGCGGCGAGAAAGATTTTCATGGTCGCGGAATTGGACGGCACAAGCCCTGTAACGTTCAAGCCGGAAAATCCAACGTTTCCTGCCAGACGCGGATTTTTGTCATAATTATGACAAAAATCCGCGTCTTCTGTTTCGTGGAATCGGCGTGGAACAGTGGAATCACCTTTCGCGGTAGCAGTGCGGCCTCCACGGTGGCAGCGCGCGGATACGCCCAAACCCAGAATGACAAACCGGTCGGACACGGCGGCGGAGCGCCGTGACTACAAGCGGAATCATCCGTTCCGTCCTCCCTGTTTGTCGTGGTGAATCCTGCCGGTTCGTTACCGGACTCTGAGTCTCTGGGTGCCGGTGTCGGGATTCTCGAAGGGGCCGGCGGTTGGGTTGGTCGGGTTTCGTTTCTTGCCGAAGTAGTCGGTGTCAATCGTCAGCGGTGTGCCGTCGCGATTCTCATACGGAAGTCCGGGGATTTTGGCTTTACCGAGCCGCTTGGTCGTCACGAGCGTCGTTTTCGCGGCGAGCAGCGAGTCGGGCACGGTGATTTGCAGGAGAATCATGGTCATCTTTACGGCAGTCTGGGCGGGTTCGTACGACACGTTGCCGGCGATTTGTGACGGGAACTCGCGTTTCTCGTACTCCGCGAGGCTGGCAGGGGCGATGAGGATGTTGTTGTAGAAACGGTTGTCGCCGCCCTTGATGTTGACCAACCCGGCCACCTTCGTCGAGTGCGCGGGATGATACGGCGTCTCGCGCCGCGCTTCGGGACGGCTGACGATTTTGCCGGCGAACAGATTGTGCGCGTACGCGCCGCCCTCGGACCAATCGAGCAGCGCCGTCTGGGACAGGAAGATGTTGTTGTCCACCAAGAACGGGCCGTGGTTGACTTCCATGAAGAGGTCTTCACGCGGACCGTTGTCGTGGAAAAGATTCTGCGTGACGCGCGTGCCTTGCGCCATCCAGTCGAGCCAGAGGCCGCGTGTCGTGTGGTGGATGTGGTTGTTCCGGATCTCGGTGTCAATCGCGGCGTGGAACTTGATGCCCGCCATCTCCGCGCCGGTGAACAACTGCCGGACATGGATGTCGTGGATCGTGTTGCCGGTGACGGTGCTGAACGCGCAGCCGAGGCTGCCGACAATGCCGGCCTGTTCGCAATGCGAGATGTAATTGTTGCGGACGATGTGATGGCCGATGTTCTCCTTCGTCCACGGGATGGCGTGGGCGTGGGCGCGCTCGATGGTCTTGACGTAGCCCTCGGCGGAGTTGGCGGAGGTGTTGTCAAACTGATCGCCGTGTTTACCTAGTGCGATGCCGGAACAGATCGAGTGGCTGATGATGTTGTGCTCGATGATCCAGCCTTTGCTCCAGTGCGTGCCGATGAGACCAATCTGCTCCGCGGTCGGCGGCGCCCACGGCGTCGCGGCGTGACGCATCGTGAAGCCGCGGACGGTGATGTTGTTGCGGCCCGGTTTGTCGGGATAGAACACGGTCTGGCGGACGTTGATCTCGACGAGTTCTTTGTTCGGGTCTGCGGCTTTGAAATGTGCCCAGATCGTCGTGCTCTTGTCGTCCACCTTGGCGAACCAAAGTGAGTTGGTCACGCCTTCGAGCGTGGCCGCTTCGCTGAACCACTCGCCGTTGAGATAAACGGCGCCGGTGTGGTGCTCGCGCTTCTTGGCGTTGAACCAGTCGCCGCGAATGAGGTCGCTGTAGGGATTGAACTTGCCGAAGAACGAATTGGGCAGCGTCACCTTCCAGACATCGTCCCGCTCCTTCGTCCAGTTCTTCACGACCTCGGAGCCTTTGATCTCGACCTTCTCACCGAGGGCGGCTTGATAGACGACGCCACCGCGCGGCGGATTGACCCGCTCCCGGTAAACGCCTTCGTGCACGGTGATGGTGTCGCCCGGTTGCGCGAGGTCGGCGGCGCGCTGGATCGTGCGGAGCGGCTTGGCCGGCGTGCCGGGATTGGAGTCGTTGCCGGTGACGGCAACATGGAGAGTAGCGGCCAGTAGAAACAGGGCGGGGTTCATTTGTGGAGCTAATTTACAATTCGATGCTGGTCAGGAAAAGCATATTCCGTATAATCGCGGCAGGAGAGACAATCATGAAAGCTGCATTGATGGCCAAGCAATTCGACGTCAAGGGCCGGTTGGTAACGGCTGAAGCCACCGGCTCCGGCAACGTGAACGACACCTTCCTGGTGGTGTTCCGCACGACATTTTCCGAGGAGCGGTTCATCATGCAGAAGATCAACACCCGCGTGTTCCCCAACCCGGCGGCCATCATGGAGAACATGAAACGCGTCACCGAACACGTGCATCGGCGGCTCGAAGAAGAAGCCGACAACGCCGACCGCATCTGGCAGTTGCCGCGCGTCATCCCGACCAAGACCGGCGCCGACTACGCCATGGACGGCGACGGCGGCTGTTGGCGGGCGATTTCGCTGATCGCATCGGCGCATTCGTACGACAGCATTCAAAGCCCCGAACACGCCTACGAAGCCGGCTACGTCCTCGGCCAGTTCCAGCGGCTGATCAGCGACATCCCGACGGAACAACTGCACGACACCTTGCCGGGGTTTCACATCACACCCGGTTACCTCGCCAAGCTGGACCAAGCCCGTGCCACCCCGGAAGGCAAGGCGCGGTTGGGAAGTTCATCAGAAGCAAAACGCTGTCATCGCTTCATCGAAGATCGCCGGAAATGGTGTTCGGTCCTGGAAGACGCCAAGGCGCGCGGTGAGCTGATGATCCGCCCCATCCACGGCGACCCCAAGATCACCAACGTCATGATTGACGACGCCACCGGCAAAGGAACCTGCATCGTGGATCTCGACACGGTCAAGCCCGGCCTCGTGCACTACGACTTCGGTGATTGCCTGCGTTCCTGCTGCAACCCCGCCGGCGAGGAAACCACTGACCTGAGCAAAGTCTATTTCGACACCGACCTGTGCCGCATGATCGTGAAAGGCTACCTTGCATTTGCCAAGAGTTTCCTCAGCGAAGACGACCGTCGTTATCTCTACGATGCAATCCGCTTGATTACGTTTGAACTCGGCCTGCGTTTCTTTGCTGACTTCGTGGCCGGCGACCAGTACTTCAAGACTCGCTATGAGGGCCAGAACCTGAATCGCGCGCGGGTGCAATTGAAGCTGTGCGAAAGCATCGAAGCCCGCGAGCCTGCCATCCGCAAGATTCTCGAAACCGTCTGACGCCTTCACTCAAGGTGTCACCGACACCCATCGGCGGCTGACGGTCGCCCCGCCACCGGCGCGGGCCGTGGCTTTGAGGACGCAATCGCCGCCGTCGGATGGAATCGCCAACGACAGCTTGCACGTTTGCGCGCCGAGCGCCTCGATGTCGAACGGTTGCTTCATCTGCGCCAGCACTTTGCCGGATTTGGTTTCGAGTGAAAGTATCAACTGGCCGCGCTGCGGTTTCGCCTCGTCGTTGACCATCATCACGGTGAACTCGCGCGTCGCGCCGGCGGGAAGCGTCGGCTGGAAGAAGTTGAGATAGACGCCGAGCGGCTTGAACGCCTCGCCCATGTAATCGGCAAACGCGGGATCGAGCTTCAACCGCGTCACGTCGGCAAAATGGTCGGCGGTATAGACGCCGGGATAACTGCACGTGAGATACACGAAGTGGATGATGCCGGCGTAGTGACGGTGCGCGCGCCAGAATTCCGTCTTCGCGCCGAGCAGATAAGAGTACATGTCGAGCCGCTGACGCGCGGTGACGTTGGTGCCCATGAGCTGCGCGTACACGTTTTTGGTGAGCAACGTCGGCGAGCCGTCGCGGTTCAACCAGAGCCATCCGTATTCGTTGATGATGGGCGGGTTGGTGTAGGACGGCAGCCTGTTGGGACGCGGTTTGCCGTCCATTTTTTCGAGATCGCTCATCGCGAAGGTGAGTTTGCCGCGATTGCCGCTGATCATCAGGTAGGGATGATCCTCGACGGGATCGTTCGGCCCGGCGGGTTTGTTGTAGCTGTTCTCCCACGCGCGGTCCGAGAGATCGAGCAAACGGACGGCGGGGATGATCTTGTCGCCGAACATGGCGTCCTTGGTCTCGTTGTTGGCGTCCCAGACAACGACACTCGGATGGTTCCAGTTGTCGCGCATCCAGTCTTTGTATTGGCGGATCATCTCGTCGACGTCGTGCGTGCGCGAGTAGGTCTTGTACCAGCCGGGGCCGCCGGTCCAGACGAAGAACTCGTTTTGAATGAGCAGGCCGACTTCGTCACAGATCTCCAGCCAACGATCCGGCACCGGACCGATGCAGAACCGGAAATAATTCCAGTGCATCTTCTTTGGCAGGTCCCCGAGAAGTTTGCGCACCCAGGCGTCGTCCCATGGCAAATCCTTGCAGAGCGGGTCCTCGAAGAACCGGTGCAACGTGATGTTCGAGCCGCGCAGGTAATAGACCTTGCCGTTGAGGTAGGCGCGTTTCGTGGCCGCGTCGAAACGGAACTCCCGCATTCCAAACCGCGTCGTGACCGAGTCGCCACCGGTGGACGATTCGAGAACGTAGAGGAACGGGTCTTCCGGTGACCAGAGCCGTGCGTTGGGAATCTTGATTGTCTGCGTGAACGTCTTCTCCTCGCCGGGCTGGAGCGAGACGCTCTCCGTCGCGCTCGTATTCTTCACTTTGTGTGCGAGCGAGGATGCAACAGGCGATGCGCCTCGGTTCTTCACCTTCGTCTGCACGACGATCTCGCTCGTCGCGATGCGCGGCGCGACTTGAATGGTCTCGATGACCGGGTTGTCGCACAAGATCAGCGACACGCTATCGTAAATGCCCGGCGTCCAGATAATCTTCTCGAAGTCGGAGCCAGTTGGAAACGTGTCGGGCAACACGGCGGGATGCGCGCCGATGCGGATGACGAGCGTGTTCTCCGCGTTCCAGCGAATGGCTTTGTCGAGCGGGAAATAGCTCGCCGTGAAACAACCGGCGTATTCGCCGAGTTTTTCGCCGTTCAGCCAGACGGCGGTGCCGAACTGCGCTTTGTTGATCTTAAGCAACGCCACCGCCCGTTCCTTTGGCGTGCGGAACGTCCTGCGATACCAGAAGTAATCGCGGTCTTGGTCCACCTTGCCCTTCCAATATGTTTGCAGCCAGTCTTCCGGCGCGAGTTTCGAGCGGACGCGATTGGCCATGTTCTCGCGGCTGGTGAACTTGTCCACGTCCTTGAACGACGGCTTGGCGAGGTTCGCCAAGCCGGGCACGGGGACAGTGTGCGAGAATATCGTCGGAATTTCTGTCGCTGATTTGCCATCGGCAATCTGCCAGCGGCCATCGAGCGAGATGACTTGCCGTGGAGCCGCGGAAGCGATTGCGGCGCTGATAAACCAAGTGATGAGGAATTGTTTCATGAGCAGTCTCCTTAACGATAAACGCCGATCTCCCACAACGAATAGCCGAACTTCGTTCCGCGCTCTTTGCCGAAGACGCGAACCCAGCGCGCCGGGGTTGGCTCGAAGCGGAAGGTTTCGGTCTTGCCGGCGCCTTTGTTGGTGCCGGCGACGGTCTTCCATGTCTGGCCGTCGGGCGAGACTTGGATCGAGTAGTTCTTCGCAAACGCGCCTTCCCACTGAATCTCGACGCGCGAGATGGTGAACATCTCGCCGAGGTCCACGGCGAGCCACTGCGGATCTTTGTTGAACTCGCTCGCCCAACGCGTGTCGCTCTTGCCGTCCACAGCAAATTCGGCGCGATACGTCTGGCCGTTCAGAGTCAACACCGACGACGCTTTCACGGGCCGGCCCGTGGCGAGATTGCGGCGCGCCTCGATTTGCTCCGGCGTCAGCACGGCAAAATCGCGCAGGCTCCGGACATCGTGGGCGCCTTTCTTCACGAGCGCGGCTTCGATCTGGTAACGACCCGGCTCGGTGGGAACGTCGAGGCTGAACGTCAGCCGTTTGTCGCCGAGCGGGGCGACTTCGCATGGCTGCGTCTGCTCGGCGAGCGTCTTCGTGCCGCGCAACAAGCGGAAACGGACGTTGCCTTTCCACGGCTCGTAAAGATCGTTGATGACGACGGTCGAAACGTCGCGCTTGTCGCTCGCTGGCAGGTCGTCGGCCCAGAAGTCGATCATGATGCCGGTCGGCGCGAACGAGTCAGCCACGTAGCGGCGGAAGTTCGGCTCGTAGGTCAGGTTCTTGATGTTAACGAAATGATCGCTGGTCTGGCCGTCGTGACGGGAGTAGCCCAGCCCGCAGAAGTGCAACACGCCGGCGCATTGACGCTTCGAGCGCCAGAACTCAGTCTTCGCCGCCAGCGTGCGCGCGTAATACTCGAACCGTTGCGCGACGGTGGCATTCTCACCGAGGAGGCGTTTATAGATGTCCACCGTCAAGGTCGGCAACGTGCCGTCGCGATTGATCCAGAGCCAGCCGTATTCGTTGATGAGATACGGCGGTCGGGCCGCGTCTTTCTTCTTCGGGCCGTTGTCGGGAATGCCCGTCTCGTTCGCGAAGTTGGCGAAGAACCCCTTCCGTCCTGCGCGATACGGATGCGCCTCGGCGATGTCGCCGGGCATCTGCGGCACGCCCCAGCCGTTGTCCCACGGGCGGTTCGACAGATCGAGGCCGCGCACCGCCATCAACGTCGCGGCGACGATAGCGTCGTCAGTAGTCTCGTTCTGCGCGTCCCAGATGACCACGCATGGATGGTTCCAGCGCTCGCGCATCCACTCGGTGAACTCGATGGCGAGGTGCTGTTGCGTGATTTCCTTTGGCCACGCAGTCTGGCCGCCGCCATACCAGATCGGGAACTCATCCTGGATCATGATGCCTTCCTCGTCGGCGATCTCGTACCAAAGCTCCGGCGGAAACCCGATGCAGTAGCGGAGCGAGTTCCAATTCATCTCCTTGAATCGCCGGTGCAACGTCCGCACCCAGTCGCGGTCCCACGGCAGATTGCTGCGCGTCGCGTCCTCGAAGAAACGGTAAATGCAGACGTTGGAGCCACGCAGGTAATAGACCTTGCCGTTGAGCAATGCGCGGCCCGTCGCCGGGTCGGTCGTGAACGAGCGCAGTCCGAACCGCGTCCGCGCCGTGTCGCCGCCGGTGTCCACGGTCAATTCGTACAGGAACGGATCCTCCGGCGTCCACAACCGGGCGTCGCGGATCGAAATGGTCATCTCGACTTTGTTCGCCGCGCGCGCCTCTACCGTGGCCTCGCCGGCAACGCGGCCGGATTTCGCTTCACGCACGACGCACTTCACCGTCGCCGCGCCGGTAAGCTCGACGACGGCGCGCACGGCTTTCTTCTCCACGTCCGGCACGGTCTGCACGTTGACGATGTGCGGGCTGCCGCAGAGAATCAACTCGACGGAATCGTAGATACCGGGAATGTAGCGGCTTTTCTCGAAGTCCCAGCCCTCGGTCAAATGCGGCGGTACTTGCGCCAGCGATGCGCCGACGCGGATGAGCAACTCGTTCGTGCCGGTTTTCAGCGCAGCCTTGGCGTCGAACCAACCGGGCGTAAAATTCGGTCCGTGCTCGCCGAGGACCTGGCCGTTGAGGATGACCTTGGTTCCGTAACGCGCCTTGTTGACTTTCAGCTTCGCAATTGCCGGCACCGGTCCCTTGACGCTGAACGTGCGCCGATACCAGAACGCCTCGCGCTTCGGGTCGGCGGGCCGTTTCCTTTCCCGTCGTTCTGCCAGCGCCACCGTGGAACCCGGCGACTCAAACACCGGCTTCGCCAAGTCCAACAACCCCGGCACGACCACCGTGTGCTCGAACTTCACCGGCACGGTATCAAGTTTGCCTTCGGTGACTTGCCACCGGCCATCCAGCGAGATGACTTGCCGTCCCGTGGGTTGTGCCGCAGAAGCGATTGCGGCGCTGATAAACCAAACAACGATGAGCTTTTGCATTGTCGAACTCCTTTCGTTATGCGGGTGTTGTTTCATTCTCCAGTTTCAAGCGTCACCCCCTGTGGCTCAGACTGAACCTGCCTCGTCTCGAATTTGGACCGGTCGGAAGATTACGGGGCGGGATGCAGGCCGAACACGGTGAGCAAGCAGCGGAACAAGCCGTACTGCGCGTTGAAAATCAAGGGGCGGTTGCTCTGGCTAACCAAGCTCACCGGCTAGGCAACCTGTAGTCCCATGTCCGAGATTTCCTGTTCGAGGAGAATCGCAGTTCGGAACTTGAGCCACTGCTTGCCGGCCCAGCCAAACAAAGTTCCCGTCAGCGCAGCAAGGACAAGCAGGAGCGTCCAGCCCGGTGAATTTGCCGTCATGATCCCGATTGCATAATTGAGTGCCTTCTCACGGATCTGTCTCAATTCCGCGTTCGCTTCCTTTTCAAACCGCTCAATATCAGGGGGCATCGGCAATTGCGGATGGAGCATCTGAAGCTCAATCAGGCTGCTGATGCTGATCCAAGACGAGGTGTCAATCATCCTGCACAGGAGCAGTTCCAGATGCTTGTATGCAAAAGACTGCGAATCCGCGTGTCCTTCAACGGCAAGACGACGGAGTTCGTCGCGCAACCGGAAAAGCGCGAAGCGTCCGGCATCACACAATACTTTCCGCACGATGCCCTGATAAAACACGCTGAGAATCACCCACGCGATGATAATCGGCAGCGCGAACATGAGAATCGTTTTCATTTTGGTTTGTATCCTGAATGTTGTACGGGTTGCGTCAGCAGTTTTTCCTGCAATGCGTCACGTTCCTTTGACAACCGCTCGATCTCGCGGAGATATTCCTTCCGTATCACCGCGTGAACAATGACACAGCCAACGGCAAGAAGCAAGGCCAATGCCCACCCCAACACATGAAACAGTGGGGCGCTCACAACGAGTTTTACAATCTCGACTTTATCCCCAGACTCAAGGCTGTGGATGAAATACAGCAGCACCAGCAGCCCACAGAACTGCCAAAACTTCCCTGAACTCAGCGAGCGGATGCCAATACTGCGGATAGTGTTCCACATACCCTCCCAAAAAGCAGCACCCCCGCTTATGATTGGACGCTTTGCCATAACTGTGATGGCATTCAGTTATCACATGGAGTAGGAAGAGGGCAAGAAGATTGATTGGGCAAACCGACTCCCCCGACATGCCGCCTGCTTTTACGAAACCGATTCAGTTGAACTGTGAAAATGCTCGTGCAGTGTTCCGGTTTTGTTCCGGCTACGTCGGAACTACGGCGAACAAGTCCGGCTTCCGTGTGTTCCGTGTGTTTCGTGGTTAACGGCCGGAGCCTTTGATCGCCTTGAACATGGTTACCGATAGTCTGTGCCGGTGAGGCTTTGCAGCACCGATTGCTGCCACGCGCGCAACTGCCGTTCAAGTTCCGAGGCCTCGGCGGCGTGCGTCTCGATCAGGTTCTTCGTCTCCGCCGGATCGGCGCGCACGTCGAAAAGTTCCTTCGCACCGCCGGCTTTCCCTTGACCGTCGAGCACCAGTTTGTAGTTTCGGCTGAGAATGGCGCGTGGGCCGCGGAAATCCTCCTCGCGAATCTCCGGGTGGCGAAGGTTCTTGAAGTTGCGAGTAAAACCTTCGGAACTGCGCTTGGCCGTGGGCGTGGTACCCTTCTGTAACTCCGGATCAATGTAGGGAGTCTTCGATGTCTCTTGGCGGGAGAAGTTGATCCAAAACATGATTGGGCTTGGTCGTTCCTTCATCTTGCCGTCGAGCAACGGCACAAGACTGATGCCGTCGAGCGGTCGCTTGGGCAACGGCTGGCCGGCCAGTTCGCAGAGCGTGGGAAGCATGTCACTCGTGACCGTGCTCACGTCGCTCTTCCTCGGCTTGGCGATGCGCGCCGGCCATTCGATCAGGCCGGGCACGCGCAGGCCGCCCTCGTAGATCGCGCCCTTCTGTGCGCGGAACGGAACCGTGGCGACAGCTTCCGGCGGAGTGCCGTTGTCGCCGCAATACCAGAGCAGCGTGTTCGGTCGCAGGCCCGTTTCCTTGAGATGATCTCGCAACTGCCCGATGGAGCGATCCATTGCCGTGATCTCCGCAAACCGTTCGCGCAAGACCTCGCGTTGAAGGCGCGTCACCGGCAAGCCGGTTTCGTTGGAGGTCAGGCGCACCTGACGGTTGCCGAAGTCCGCCGGCAAATGGTCGTAGAGCGCGAGGTCTTTCTCCAAGCCGCTGTACGGCTCGTGCGGTGAACCAAACCAGATGACAACGAAGAAAGGACGCCCCGCCTGTTTTGCCTGCGCGATGAAACGAATGGCCTCGCCCACGATGATCTCGGAGCTTTCGCCCTTGAACTGTTCCGGCGCCGCGCCGTTGCGCGAGAGGAACGGGTTCAGTTCGAAGAAATTGTCGTGCGATAGCCACGTATCGAAGCCCATCGCGCCCGGATTCGTCGGCGACGCGGCCTTGACCGGGCCGAGATGCCATTTGCCGAAATGCCCGGTCGCGTAACCGGCCTTTCGCAGGACTTGCGCGATGCTGATCTCTTCCGGACGCAGCGACCATCCCGGATCAAATGTTCCGCTGCGATTGTGATGACGTCCCGTGATCACGGTCGCCCGTGTCGGGGAACAGCTCGCGCCGCCTGCATAAAACCGATCCAACCGCAGCCCGGTGTGCGCCATCTCATCGAGCACCGGCGTCTTGAGATACGGGTGGCCGTTGTAGCCCGTCTCATCCCAGCCGTGGTCATCGCCCATCAAGAGCACGATGTTCGGTTGCGCTGGTTGCGCGATGACGGCGGCGTGCGCCAACACAGCCACGCAGAGGCTTCTGATGATTGTGTTCATGGTGTGGTTCTTCTTCTACATCATCGCAACTCCAATTGGTAGCGCGCAACGAAATACGGGCCGACGTGACGGTCGCTGTGATGCTGGAAGCCGAAGCGTTCGTAAACCGCGCGCAGTCTTAGGCGCGAAGCCTCGGTGTCGAGCCGAAGATAGCGGCGCCCAAGTTCCTTCGCGTGATTTACCGCCCACGCAAGCAGGGCGGTGGAAACTCCGCGCTTCGCGAATGCGCGCTTCACGGCGAGACGATGAATGTAGGCCGCCTCGCCGCGCGGACAATCAGGCCAGAACAATTCGTCTTCGAGTTGGAATTTCACCGTCCCCACAATTTCACCGGCAACTTCCGCAACAAAGAAAAGTCCTGCTGCCACATCGCCGGCGATCCGTTCCGGCAACAACTCGTCGCCCCTCCACAACGGCATTCCGCTTTCGTTTAGCCACGTTGCCGCTTCGTTCAGCACAGAGGCGACGCTTGCTGTATCGGAAGTTGTTGCACGTCGGATTTGGATGTTGCCACTCATCGTCAGAGATGAGCCACGTTCGCCAAGAGCGCGGATGACGCGCCCGGACAAGGACGGATGGCGAGCGCTGGCTCTGGCGGCTTGTTAGACATTTTGACCTCCCGATAGATCAAGCTCCATGAATACAAGCCAGCTACGCAGTTCATCTGGCATATCGTAGTAGGGCTGAACGGTGCGAAATCCAATGCTCCGATACAGGCTTAGTGCCTCGAAATTCCTGGGTCCGGTGTCTAAACGCATCGCTGAATATCCGGCTCGCTTGGCCTCGTCAAGGAGCTTCAACACGAGTGCACGGCCAACGCCTTTCCCATGGCTACGTGGGTCAACATACAAACGCTTCATCTCGCAAAAGCCAGAGCCGGAATCCCGCAATGCGACACAACCTGCAGATCGACCGGCAAGTCGGGCAAGCAGCAGCCTCCCTGCAGGCCGCGAATACTCGCCTGGTAGGCCACGCAACTCGATTTCGAAAGCTGTCGGATCAAAGTATCGTTCCACCAACTCGATTTCTTTCCGGTAGCGCTCCCGACCCCAACTGAGGAAACCACGCATAAGCGTTCGAACCTCGTCGAGTTCGGCTTCGCTATGTGGCTCTATAACATCAATCATGCGTGTATCAGCCTGCCTCACAGTTTTAATCGGGCATGATTTCGAGCGTGAGACAGTAGTCGTTATAGCCGCAGGCGCGCCAAAACGCGACGCCGGCTTGATTGGCGACCAGCACCTCGACGGTGAGCCGCTTGTTCTTCGGCCAAATTTCGGAACGAAGAACCTCGACAGCTTGACGACCAATCCCTTGTCGCCGGCGATTGCGAACGACGAACAGTTGCCGGAGGTAGATTTCGTCAGCTTGTTCGCGGAACAACGCGTAGGCCACCACCTCGCAGCCATCCTCGAATATCACGGCGCGATATTCACCAGCCAGCCAACCGTGCATTCGTTCTGCAAGCTCCGGCACCGTCATCCGGTTGCGATGTCCCTCGTCGCGAATCAACTGGTGATTCAATTCAGCCAGCAGCGGACAGTCGGCTTGTATTGCGAATCGGAACGTCAACACGATGCGCCTAGCGGTTGGAGTCTTTGATCGCCTTGAACATGGCCAGCAGGTTGGCGGCGGGCGTTGGGCCTTGGACGTTGTGGACGGTGTCGAAGATGAAACCGCCGCCGTCGCCGAAAACCTCGATGCGCTCGCGGACTTCGCGATAGACTTCGTCGGGCGTGCCGAACGGCAACGTCTGTTGCGTGTTGGCGCCGCCGCCCCAGAACGTCAGGTGTTGGCCGAACTCTTTCTTCAACGTCCGCGCGTCCATGCAGGCGGCGGAGCATTGCACCGGGTTCAGGATGTCGAAGCCGGCCTCGATGAAGTCCGGCAACAGATCATAGACCGAGCCGCAGGAGTGGATGAACGTCTTCCATTGGCAACGCTGGTGGATGAATTTGTTGACGCGAATGTGGTAGGGCTTGAACATCTCGCGGTAGGCGTCCTTCGAGATGAACGTGCCGCGTTGCGTGCCGAAGTCGGTGCCGGTGATGAAGACGGCTTGGACGCGGTCGCCGAACAGCTTGATGAGCGTGTCGAGGTTCTTCAGGCCGATCTCGCATTGTTTCTCGAAGATGGCGTGGACGTAGTCCTTGCGGATCGCGGTCGAGACGTACCATTCCTCGATGTCGCGGATGCCTTTCGGATGTTTCATCCACGGCGCCGGCACGAGCGCGATGTCGCCAAACGCCAGGCCCGGCATCGTCAGGATCACGCCGCAGCCGGTCGCTTCGCGTTCCTTGATGCGCGCCTCGTACCACTTCAACGTGTCGGCGTCGAATAGGCCGAACTCCTCCGTGTTGTCGGCGGGATTGAGTTTGTCGTCGTCAACCGGCGGCTGGCGGATGATGCTGTCGAAGAAATACGCGCCCTTCGGCATGTGACCGCTCGGCGGTGCGGATGTGTCGCCTTGCGGGTAGATGAGGTAATCGCCGGCGGCGTTGGTGGTGAGGTTGAACTTCTCCGGCACCAGCACCGGCGTGCCGTCGAACAACGTGAACGGTTTCCAGCCTTCATTGGGGAACCCGAACATCGTGTTGCGCGGCGTCAGCCCGACGACGTCGATGCCGAGCACCTCTCGCAACTCGGCGTCAATCTCGCCGAGCATCTGGTACGGCTCGGTGACTTTCACGCGGTAATTCTTGTCGCCGAGCACAGCCTGTCGCAGCCGCGTGATGGCGGCGACGTGCATCCCCGTGACGGCGGTACCGCCGAAATCAACCGGCACGCGGTCAGGTTGACGATGTTCCAACGCGGCAACGAAACGTTCACGACTGGTCATGGTATTCTCCTGTTGTGAAAGCTGATTGTGAGACGTTTATCACGGGCAAGGCGATAAGCCAAGAAGTCATTGTCATTCTGAGCGAAGCGAAGAATCTCGCAATCGCAGCGTGCGAGGCGTGTTCGGTTCAGAGATCCTTCGCTTCGCTCAGGATGACAGACGGCAGCTTGCTGACAGTGCTCGGAAGCGCCCGGCGCTTGCGTCGAGCCGCGTCCAAAATGTCGCGGAGCCGGCCGATTTGGTCAGTTTCCATAGACGCAAACTGCCGACGCCAGAATGTGGGCGCGGGCAAATGGGTTCGGAGATTGTTCCAAGGCAGGGCGCAGAACGAAGTCCACCGGTCGTCCCAACAATTCTTCAGCCTCACCCGCCATCTCCAACAACTCGGCTGTCGAAGGCGGTTGCGATTCATTCGGTGTCACGAGCAAATCAACGTCACTGGCCTCGTTCGCGCCGCCGCGGGCTACCGACCCAAAGACTTCCAAGCGCCGGATGCGATGTCGCTGGCAGAACGGAGCCAGCAACGTTCGCAGTTGCGCTACAGTGGGCATGGCAAGTGACCGTTCCATGCTGTCATCTTATCGGCAGGTCATACGGGATGCAAGCTTTCGGCAGCAATGTCAGAGATAGCCCACGGGGCAATAGTCCTGTTCGGCCATCGGTTTGTTCGGCGTCATGATTTCTTCGGACTCTGGAAATACACCGGAACCGAGAACTTCAGCGTCTGAGTGGTCTGATTGTCTTTCGCGGAATCAATCGTTCCCGCAATGCCGGCCTTCACGATGGTAATGAGAGGTATCGAAACCTCGCCTTCGCCTTTCTGTCGCCTTTCTTCCGAGGCGGTGACCTGAACCGTAAACTCAATCATTTGGGGAACGAGTTGTGCCTTTCCTTCCACGTAGCCGGGAGCAATCGCGTGTGGAGAGAGCTTTTGGGCTTCATGGACTGCATTTGTGATGTCGAGAAGGGTTTGCTTTACAAAATCGTGAAGGCTTACATTCATCGTGTTCTCTCCGTCGAACGTTATTAGTGGGACAAAGTCCGGAGCCTTGTCCAACTGTCGCGGAGGCTATCAGTGAGTTTTCAGCATGTCAATCGTCAGGTCGTTGGTTTTTCGCGGATTGAGCGTGAGGCCGCGGCCAAGGTGGACGACAATCTTCCGGCAGGACGAATCGGATATGATGTTCCGTGCTGCTGTTACGCGGCGAGGGCTGGCTCGTGCTTCAAGACGAGCAGTTCGGAGCGTTTCAATTCGCATACCGCCACGGTGCGGCCATTCGAGTCGAGGAACTCGACTTCATAGACACCGGGAGCAAGGATTTCGACAACGGTTCCCACTTGGCCGGCGGCAAGACGCTCGGACGGCTTGTCCTCAAGCAGCGCAACCACGTCGAGTTGTTTTACCGGTGTCTTCTGCATGGGGCACCTATAGCACGTAGCAGGTTGTCAGGCGAGGGAATTCCTCGCCTTTGCGGACGATCCAAGCACTGCGGAGTCGGGCGGTTTTTCCCCGAAACGCGAGGGTGAAATCCATGAGGTAACGTTGGCCATGTTCAGTATGGCGTCCCGGCTCACAGTCGAGTTCACGGGCGACGCGCAGCAATTCTTCCCGCAACCAATTTGCATCGCGCTCCGTGAGTCCCAAGGCGGCGCTGAAGACGCGGGCTTTGTGTTTGCCTTCGGGATGCCTCAGATTCAGGCTGTAGTCGCGCAGTTTCGCAATCTCCACAACCGCACGCGTTGCGTTTGGCAGTTTCATGGGCTGGTCGGAGTCTAACAACGACGAGGGCAGGTGTAAATGTGCAAACCTAAAAATGGAACCACGCAGATGTGATGTTCCGGTTACACTATTTGCCGATGTCAATCGTCAGGTCGTTGGTTTTGCGCGGACTGAGCGTGAGGCCGCGGCCAAGGTGGACAACAATCTTCCGGCAAGACGGATCGGATAACGGTTCGACGTGCAGCGCCCCGGTTTTGCCATCGCAGGCGAAGTGAGGGGGCAGTAAGTTGAAGAAGTTCGTTCTGGCGGGCTGGTCGAAGCCGGTGTAGAAATCAGGTGGAGTGACGCGATGAACCAACTCGAAATCCCCGTTGAGGCAGTACGGTCGCTTTGCCGGCGCTACCGGGTCGCCGAATTGTCGCTTTTCGGCTCGGCACGACGGACCGACTTCGGGCCGGAAAGCGATGTGGATTTGCTGATCGAGTTTCAGACGGATGCGGAGCCGTCGTTTCTCACGCTGGCCCGGCTGCAACGGGAACTGGCGGAGGCGCTGCACCGCAAGGTTGATTTGGTGCCGAAGGGCGGCTTGAAGCCGATGATCCGCGAGGAAGTGCTCGCCAGCGCCGAGGTCTTGTATGCGGCGTGACAAGCTCTACTTGGCGGACATCGTCGAGGCGGCTGACGCCATTGCGGTGTTTCTGGCGGGCGCAGAGCGCGAGCGGTTTTTGCAGGACGACTTGCTGCGGAGCGCGGTGCTGCAGAAACTGTCCATCATCGGCGAGGCCGCAGCACGGTTATCGAAGGAATTCCGCGCTCGCCACGCCGATGTCGAATGGCGGGACATTGTGGCCTTCCGAAACATCGCAGTTCATGCCTATTTCGCCGTGCAATGGAGCATTGTCTGGACGACAGCAACGCAAGACGTGCCGGCGCTACGGGAAAAGATTTCACAGATTTTGACCACCGAATACCCCGACGACACACCGCCGAAATCGCTCTTTTGAGCTATTGGCTGATGGGGATCGTCAGGTCGTTGGTTTTTCGCGGACTGAGCGTGAGGCCGCGGCCAAGGTGGACAACAATCTTCCGGCAGGACGGATCGGACAACGGTTTGACGTGCAGCGCGGCGGTCTTGCCGTCGCCGGCGACTTTCAATTCCATCGTGAGTTTGCCGAATGGCGTGGCGATACCGGTGAGTTTGGTGATCATGCCGGGTTTGGTCCATTCCGGTGGCAGGCCCTCGAACAAGTGCAGTTCGTCGCCGCGGTCGAGTGCGAGCAGGTGGACGACGAGCCGGATGAACTCGGCGCTGGCCCAGTTGTGCGGCATGTCGCCGACTTTCTTGTATTTCTCGCCTTGCAACGATTGTTCCTCGCGCCAGTCGAGCACGGGCGCGGCGTGGTTGGCGTAGGCGTAGAGGATTTGCGCGGCCTTCCGGCCGTTGCCCTGCCAGAGCCAGGCGTGGCCGTAGAACGACGCGAAGTAATTCCAGATGCCGGTCGCGTCCCAGCCGGTGCCATAAACCATGCCTTCGCGTTCGGTCGCTTCGAGCATCGCGAGCGTGCTGGCTACGAGCGGATCGTTCTTCGCGAAAATCTGGCCGGGATAAACCGCGTGGCAGAAGGTCCATTGCGCGCGCTGGGGAAGTTCGTCGCCGGCGTTGGCCATGAAGATGGGAACGTAACGGTTGCCTTTGTCGTCCTTGCGAGTGTCGCGCGCCGCTGCTTTGCGGAAGGTGGCGTACAGGTCGTCGTATTCCTTTTGCCAACGCGCGGCGACATCGTTCTTTCCGAGCCAGCGCGCGGCTTGGACGAACGAGCGCAGGCCAAGAAGATTCCAGTGGACGTTCGAGAACTCCGGTTGCTTGAAATCGGTGCGGTGTCCCGACAGACCGCCGTCAATTTCGCCGGGCGGATTCAAGCCGTCATCGAGCGGCGTGTCGTTTTCCCGGCTCTGTTTGCGGAGCACCTTGATGAAGCCGGCGGCGGCTTCCAACTTCGGCCAGACCGATTCGAGCCACGCTTTGTCCTGGGTCAGTTGCGCGTGACGGACGCACGTCCAGAGAACAATGCCGTTCTCCTTGTAAAAGTTCTTCATGACCTCGATACGACCATCGGGTTGTTGGTGGGTCAGTTCGTACGCGACACCGTTGCGGGCTTGATCGCCAGCGCCGAGAATCGTCGCGGCTTCGAGCAAGAACGCGCCGTCCACGATCCAAAGCCCGCGATAACACGTCGGGCCAACTTGAAACGCCGGCAAACCTTTCTTGATCTCTCGCGCCTGCCAGATATTGCGGATGGAGGAGTCCAACAGCGCTTGAATGCCCGTATCCGGCACCTGCACGCGACCGAACGGCAACGGCGCGTTCTCCCAATACGCCACGGCGCGCTCGCGGCACGCCAACGCCTGCTCGACAGTGCGCGGTTCCAGCACAATTGTGCCGCCGCCGCTGTAGAGAACGAAGAACGTCGCGGTCTTTCCTGCCGGCACGGTCAGTGGTTCGAACACCGTGCCGGTGATAGTGTCGTGCTCGTTGACCACGATTCGCTGACTATCGCGTTGAACGCCGAGTTTTGTGTCCACGATCAACTTTGGCTGGATCGTCCGGGCGGCAGTGCCCTTGTTTGTGACATGGACAAGAATCAAATCGTTGCGCGCCGGGCCGGTGGGCTTGGCGTCGCTCAAGCGGGCGAGCGGCTTCAATCTGCCGGCGAGCAACGCTTCGCTGTCGGTCTTCTGGTTTGCGGCGAAGATCCAGAGTCCATTAAGGATTGTGTATTTGTCCGTTCCTTGCGAGGTAACTTCGATGGTAATGTTTCCGTCGCCGTTGGTGTCCTTCGCATCGAACCAGAACGCCGCGGCCTTGTTCTTGCCGATGTCGGCCACGGTGTCCACGGTCTTCGGCTCGGCGCCTTCGACGCGGAGCAGTTGAACGCGCTTGCCGATTTCGCTCCACCAACTCTCGCACAGCGCAAGAGCGACGCGGCGTGACGCGCCCGCCGGCACGGCAAACTCGAATTGGATGCCTTTGCCGATGGCAATGTGCTTGAGTGACGGATCAAGCCCCGTTGGTGGCTTGGCCCAGTTCCGTTGCATGCCGCCGTTGTCGAGGCGTCGCAAGGCGACAGGCGGCGGAGGTGGTTGTCGTAGATCGGTGACAGCAAACGCTTCTTCCACGATCTCCAGTTCGTCCGCCGAGCGGAACGTCCGTACGATGGGCACGCGCGGCGAAACGAGTTCCTGTTTCCGCCAGACAGCATTGCTGACGACTTCCACCGAAACCCAAGTGCCAAACTCGCGTCCGCCCGTGCGGTAGTGGTAGAGCAACGCGCCGCTCTTATCCACGAGCGACTTCCACGGGTCGTCCGGCAAACAGATCGCCGCCTGCCATTCCGGTGGCGAGTGGCTGAAGTCCACCGAACTCGCCTCCGCTCCCATCAACACGACGCTCAGCAAGAATGTTGTTCGTCCAATCATGCAGCGCATCATAGAAGCAACCTGCAACGGACGCAACAACAATGGGTTGTAAGTGTTTACTTGCATTTATTGAATAGCCGCCGTATTGTCGCGTCGAAGCAACCAGAAGGAGAACACGAAGATGAAGACGATGACGAAGATTTTGGTTGGTGTCGCGCTGATCGGCGCGACGGCGATGACAGCGATGGCGGGAACCAGTGTGTCGTTTGGATTTGGTTTCGGGGGTGGCCGTCACCATCACCATGGTTGGGGTGTTGGGTACTCTTCTTATTACTGTCCTCCACCGGTGTACTATTACGCTCCTCGACCAGTGTACTACGTTCCGCCTCCTCCGCCTCCTCCGCCAGTGGTTTACACGACGCCAAGGACGACTGAGCAACGGATCGGCGTTGCCGACGTGAAGGCATTAGTAAAGGCGGAGGTCAGCGACGAAGTCATCATCAGCCAGATCAAGAACACCCGGTCGGTATTTCGCCTGACGACAGCGGAGATCATTGATCTGAAGGACAGCGGTGTGAGCCAGCGGGTGATTGACTTCATGATCAACACATCCGGCTCGTAAACGCAGCAAGGCGGCGGTAGAATCCGCGCCGTATGAAGAAACTGAAACTGCCGCCGGGCGTGAGGGAAGATTTTGATTTGTTGCTTGTTCACGGCGCTGCCCGCTGGCCGGAATTCGAGAAACGGTTTGTTGGCGCATTCGCATCGGCTTGGATGCGGCTTCAACCCGGCGAGAAGAAGGCAGCGCTGGAGTTCTGGGGCAAGTGGGAGAAGCGCCGAAAACCGCAGGCATGGATCAAGTTTGTGGAGACTTTAGCGCCGGATGTGAAGGATCAAAAAATCTGGACGTTCTACGAGCCGAACGGCGGCATTTTTACACTCGTCGTCCCTCCGTGTCTTCCGATGCCGGTCAATTTGTTCGAGGTCTTCGTCGCGCGCGAAGTCCGTCGGGCTGTGAGGACGGCGCAGGACGTTGTGACAACCGAGTTCGAGATTGAGAACCAGAATGTTCGCCAGGCAAATCGTGACGCTGGCTACGACGAGGACGCCTTGCAACACTGGATAGACGGACAAACGACAGGCTCTAGCGATCCACGGTCTCAACCCTGATCTCGTCTCCATCGCGCACGGATGCCAGCACGCGGGGATCGCCTTCCAATTGGCCGAGCACGTTCACCTTGGTGACCAGTCGGCATTCACCACTTCGTGAGACGGGTGTTGGACCGAATGGCAACGCCAGCGATGATCCTTGCACCCAGAAACAGATCGTTCCCGCCGGCACCACCTCCTGCGCATCCGCCTCCAAGGCGGCGCTCACCGGCAGACGGAAATAAACTTCCTCGCCCCACGTGTTCGCGGTCGAAACAGACGGCAACACCTTCGACAGCTTGGCGGCAAACGCTGTGTCCGTCAACGCGCCGATGGCCTCGCCCGATTTCCAAGAAATCCGGATTTTCATTTCGATAGAATCATATCAGGGAGCAACGAGCGGCGCAATGATTGGACTCCCTGTCTCTGCCCAAGCATGGTATGAGAACGACCATGAAGATCGCAGTTCTTGTGTCCGGCGGCGTGGACAGCTCGGTGGCGATGCGCCTGCTTCTTCAGGCTGGCCACCGGGACGTGACTGCCTTCTACCTGAAAGTTTGGCTGGAGGACGAACTCTCGCAACTCGGCCACTGTCCGTGGGAGGAAGACCTTCGTTTCGCGCGCGCTGCCTGCGAACAGGCCGGCGTGCCACTGCGCGTCGTGTCGTTGCAGGCGGAGTATTTCGAGCGCGTCGTCGAGTACACGCTGGCGGAATTGCGCGCCGGACGAACGCCGTCGCCGGACATTTTCTGCAACCAACAAATCAAGTTCGGCGCGTTCTTCGACCGCGTGAACGAGCCGTATGACAAGGTCGCTTCCGGCCATTACGCGCAGGTGCGCGAGGATGACGGCGTGTTCAAACTGTTCCGCGCTCCCGACCCCGTGAAAGACCAAACTTATTTTCTGTCGCGGCTCCGGCAGGACCAGATGGCGCGCGTCCTATTCCCCATCGGTCATCTCATGAAAGCCGAAGTCCGCAAGCTGGCGGAGCAGTTCGACCTCCCGAACAAAGCGCGCCCCGACTCACAGGGCATCTGTTTCCTCGGCAAGATTCCGTACAACGAATTCATCCGTCACTACCTCGGCGAGAATCCCGGCAACATCGTCGAAGCCGGCACCCGGCGTGTGCTGGGCCAACACAAAGGTTACTGGTTCCACACCATCGGCCAGCGCAGCGGACTCGGCTTGGGTGGCGGCCCGTGGTACGTCGTCGGCAAAGACACGGTGGCGAACGTCGTGGTGGTCTCGCACAAGGAACCGCGCACGGAGTTTCGAGCCGTTGAACCAAACTGGATTCATCGGCCCGTGGCCGATGGCGAGGAGAACCTGACCTGCAAACTCCGCCACGGCCCGATCCTCGTCGGCTGCCACGTCAAATACCGCGCCGACGGCGCGTTGGATGTGACGTTGAGCAAGCCCGACCCCGGCGTTGCGCCCGGTCAATTCTGCGTCTTCTATCAGGGCGAAGAATGCCTCGGCAGCGGGAAGATTGAACTGTAGCCGCCCCGCTCTGTCGGGGCGACCTCCCACGCGGCGACGGAGCGCCGCGACTACAACAGCAACGCGGCTACGCTTTCCGATCGAAGAACGGACTCTTCCCTGTAATGCTGAGCGGCAGGCCGAGCGCCTGCTTTACGTTCGCGCCGAGCAACTGCAAGTCGAGCGCGCCCCGGCCGATGGAGTACATCATCCGGTTATCCACGAAATGTTGTGCCGCAACTGCTGCGGCAGAAGTCGTGGCGATGCCGAGATCAATCGAGTTGAATGAGCAAACGCCGCCTGCGGCGGAGAGTTCGTCACAGGTCGGCTTGCCACAGTAACCACAGTTCAACTTCGCCGGGTTCGACTCGACGCCGATGACCACAATGGCCGGCGAGTTCTCGATATTTCCGGCATCGCGGACAAAACTGGGACGGCTCTCCTTCTGGCCGATCTCGCGCATCTTGGCGACGAGTTCTTGTCTCGTCGGCTCATCCTCAATTGCCAGCACGCGGATGTTGTCAATGCCGCGCGTCTTTGGCGATGTGCGCGCCGCCGCCGCCATCAACGCGGCAACTTGGAGCGCAGCTTGTTTCTCAAGTTCAGCAGAAGTTCTCATAATTCCTCCGATCAAGGTTGGCGGACGAAATGCCTCATCTTCGCCGGGATCTCCGCCACGATCTCCAGCAGGCCGGCGTATTTGCCGTCACAGTGCCACGGGCACTGATAGACGATTTTGTGAACACCGTTCTTCTCCGTCGTATAAACGTTCAAGCGCGGGTTCCGCAGCAGCTCGGCAAAGAGTTCGCGCGACTTGCCCGGATGACAATCCAGCGCGTTCTGCCCAATCAACTTGGCACCGCCGTACTTTTCAAACGCCCGGATCGCCGCGTCGTTCATCGCGAGGATGACGCCGTCCGAATCGCAGACCGAGACCATCCCGGGAAACGACTGCACCCAGGCATGAAGTGGATTGTTGTCGCTCATTTGCCGGCGCGACTATACCGAGCGCACGAGCATGAGACAAACCAAAAGCCGCTTCATCTCGCTGATTGACCAACGACAACGCTTCCTCTACGATGCTGACCCGTTATGGCAGACGGACACTGCGATTTCTTCATCAGCTACACGCGAGCCGACGAACGCTGGGCGGAGTGGATTGCGTCGCAATTGAACCAAGCTGGCTACAAGACGGTGCTCATGGCTTGGGATTTTCAGCCGGGCTCCAACTTCATGCTGGAAATGCAGCATGCCGCCGCCAAGGCTGAGCGCACGATTGCGGTTCTTTCGCCCGCCTACCTGCAATCGGCCTACTGCCAACCCGAATGGGCGGCAGCAGCAGCGGCGGACCCCACGGGAGCACAACGCAAGCTCGTACCCGTTCGCATTGCCGAGTGCCAACCTGACGGCTTGCTAAGTCAGGTCGTGTGGATTGACCTCGTCGGTCTGGATGAGGCGACCGCTCACCAGAAATTACTTGATGGAATCAAGACAGGACGCGCGAAACCAACAACTGCACCTGCGTTTCCCGGCGCGCAGCCGAAGGCGGCTCCGCCGTTCCCGGGCGCGTTGTCGGCCATCTGGACGGTGCCGTACCCGCGCAATCCGTTCTTCACCGGCCGCAACGAACTGCTGCGCGACTTGCGCAAAAGCCTGCACGCGGGCCGCACCGTCGCCGTCACGCAGCCAGTCGCCGTTCACGGTCTCGGCGGCGTCGGCAAGACACAACTCGCGGTCGAGTACGCTTTCGCGCATCACAAGGAGTACGACGCGGTGCTCTGGGCCGTCGCGGACTCGGCGGAGACGGCGTCGGCGAATTTCGCCGCGCTCGCGAAGCCGCTCGGCTTGCCGGAAGCCGAGGCGCGCGAACAAGACGCGCAGGTCGTCGCCGTCCAACACTGGTTGCAAGGCCATCAACGCTGGTTGCTGGTCTTCGACAGCGTGGACTCGCCCGAAGCGGAGCGGGCCGTCCTCGATCTGCTGCCGCCCGCGTTGCCCGGTCATGTCCTCATTACCTCCCGGCGGACCGACTGGCCGGCGGCTGTCGCCGAGGTGCCCGTCAACCTCATGGCCGAGGAGACCGCCGTCAAATTCCTCCTCGACCGCGTCGGCAAGCACGCCAAAGATGCCGGCGGCGCGGACGACGCCCGTGCCGTGGCACGAGCACTGGGCTGTCTGCCGTTGGCGTTGGAACAAGCGGCGGCCTACGTCGGCCATCACCGAACCACCTTCCGCGAATACCTGCGCCGGCTCGAAGAATCGCGCGCGAAATTGCTCCACGAGAAGACGCCCGGCGGCACGCGCCACCCGGCTTCGGTGGCGGAGACGTGGCTGCTCAGCGAACAGCAGTTGAACGTCACCGCCCGCGCCATCCTCCGGCTCACCGGGTTCCTCGCCCCCGATGACATCCCGCGCTCGTTGTTCCCCGCCGACAGCAACGTTCTGGCGAAGGCCGTGAAAGCCATGCCGGAGGGCGCCGCTCCGTCGGCGCCGCTGTCCGCCGAAGACGCACTCGTCGAGCTGGCTGACCACTCGCTCATCACGCTCACGCCGCGGGCGTACTCCTGCCACCGGCTCGTGCAAGCGGTCCAAACCGACAGGCTCGACCCACCGACGACGCGCCGCTGGACCGAACTTGCGCTGCGGCTCGTGAATGATGCCGTGCCGGTTGATTCTGACGACGTTCGGTTCTGGCCGGTGATGGAACCGTTGCGCGTCCACGCCGAGACGATTGCCGCGCAAGCCGACCAGCTCGGCCTCACGGAGCCAACGGCCCGCCTGATGAACCAACTCGCTCTTTTCTTGAACGCCAAAGCTCTTCATCGCGAGGCCGAGCCGCTGATGCGACGGGCGCTGGCGATCTTCGAGACAAGCTTGGGTTCCGAACATCCGAACGTCGCAACGCAACTCAACAACCTCGCGCAATTGTTGCAGGCCACCAATCGGCTTAAGGAGGCTGAACCGCTGATGGCGCGCGTGGTAACGATCTTCGAGAAGTCTCTCGGAAAGAACCACCCGAACGTGGCCACTGCCCTGAACAACCTCGCGCGCTTGTTCTACGCCACCAATCGGCTGGCGGAGGCTGAGCCGCTGATGCGTCGTGCGCTGGCGATAGACGAGCAGAGTTTCGGTCCCGATCATCCCGAAGTGGCCACAGACCTCAACAACCTCGCGGGCTTGTTGCAGGCCACCAATCGGCTTAAGGAGGCCGAGCCGCTGATGGCGCGCGTGGTAACGATCTTCGAGAAGTCTCTCGGAAAGAACCACCCGAACGTGGCCACTGCCCTGAACAACCTCGCGCAATTGTTGAAGGCCACCAATCGGCTTAAGGAGGCTGAACCGCTGATGGCGCGCGTGGTGACGATCTGCGAGAAGTCTCTCGGAGAGACCCACCCGAACGTGGCCACTGCCCTGAACAACCTCGCGGGCTTGTTGAAGGACACCAATCGGCTTAAGGAGGCTGAACCGCTGATGCGTCGGGCAGTTGAGATCACGGTGCGCTTCAAAGTCGCCACCGGACATGAGCATCCAAACCAGCAATTGCGATTGAACAACTATCGCAACCTCCTCGCAGCGATGGGACGGAGTGAGGAACAGATTCAGGCGGCGCTGAGGGAAATCAGAGGAGAAGGATGAAGGAAGAAGGAAGAATTAAGTGCGTGTTTGAAAGTCCGAGTTGAACAGGCGTCTCGCCTGTTCCGTCATGGAGACCGCAAGGAAAACAGGCGAGACGCCTGTTCAACACGAATGCCCGCCAATGACCGCGCCCCCTGCCACCAGCTCCGATTTTGAATCGGGTTGGCGGCAACTGACGTTGGCCTGCTCGAAACTGGCTTGGTCCGATGGATAATTGGGCTTTGATTATGCGCAAGACGGCTTGGCTTGCGCATAATACGCCTTGGCTTGCGCATAATACGCCTTTGCCTGTGCGCAGGACGAGTGTGCTTACTGGCAATCCGACTTGTCTTGCCCGTAATCCGCTTCGTCCTATGCGCAGGAGAGGTCGAATTATCCAGAGGCAAAGGGCAATTGCGCAGCGGTGGGGGCCTACGCATCACTTTTTCCATCTATTTCTGTCATTCCGAGCCTGCGAGGAATCTCAAACTTCTCTCCGTAGGGATTCCAGAGATTCCTCGCAGGCTCGGAATGACACGGGATTTATGATGCGTAAAAGCCCTGGCGCACAGGTGAAGTCGTCTTGACGGCGCGCGCAGGCCCGTTATCCTCGCGCTCTGGCGCGCACCCGTAAAGGGTGCGGCTACTTTGCCAGCAACGCGTTCACTTTGCGCATCACGGCGAAGGCGTCGGCGACGTAGAGGACGTCGGCTTTGCCGCGCGCCCAACCGCAGTTCGGGTCGAGGCTGATGGCGCGGCGCTCGTTGATGAAGCGCCAGCCGACGGTGTGCGGTTCCTCGCCGTGGCAGCAGGTGGACAATCCTTTCGGATGACGCGGTGTCGCGCCGGTCTGGCCGACTTGGTTGAGATGGCTCATGAACGGCAACACGGCCCCGCCTTCGCCGCTGATATCCACCAGCGATTTGCTGCTGCCGAGCGACGATTTGCTGGCGTTGAGGAAGCCAAGAATAATTTCCGCAGCTTCGGGAACGTGCGTGGCTCCGTCAGCTTGTTTCTTCGTCCAGCCGGCGCCGGCGACGAAGAGGAGCTTCGCGTCGGGACGGATCGTTTGCTGGCTGGCTTCGGGAGCTTTGATGCCGGTGACTTGAGTGCGCGACATCGCCGTCACGCTCACCGGTGTCGTCGCTGCCGTCCCGGCGGGGCATTCGAGTGGCGCGACGCAACCGGGGTCGAGCGCGATGAGCCACGGACGTTGCGTGCGGTTCATCTGGGCTTCCATGCGTTGGCGATAATACCAGCGTGTGATGCCCGACGTCGTCACGCCGGTGACGTGGGTGTCGGCGCGGCCAGCGAGTCGGGCGGCGACGCCGGCGGCGACGCGTCCCCAACGCGAGGTGTGCGGTATAATAATGATGGTGGCCGCGGCGGCCTTGGCGATGGCTTCGGCGGCGGCGGCATCGGTCGCGTAACGCGGTTGCGCGAACTCCGCGCCGGTGACGGTGAGGAATTTCGCGGCGCCGCAACCGGCGATTTGGTTCGCGGCTTTCTGGGTGTCGGCGCCGATGAGGCCGACGCTGAAACTGCCGAGAGTCTTGGCGGCGGCGATGGCTTCGAGGGCGGGCTTGGCGAGGCTGCCGTCGGTTTCGGTGTGAACGATGACGAGAATGGTTTCCATTTTGTTGTTTCCTAAATCAGTTTGTCATTCCGAGCGCCAGCGAGGAATCTCTGGAACCCTCCCGGGAAAACGTTTGAGATTCCTCACTTCGTTCGGAATGACATTTTATTTTCATTGCTGGATCCAGGCGATGATTTCTTTCGCGATGTCGTCAGTGCTCATGTCCTTGACGATCTTGGTCTGGCGCTGTTGTTTCGGGAGCGCGACGCTGGCGAAGGTGACCCCTTCGGCGCCGATCTTCGCGGGCTTCGCCTTTTGCAACGCCGGCATGATGGTGCGCATGTTGGCCATGCCGATCTGGGGGTTGTTCGGCGGCTCAGGCAGGTTGCCCGTCGCCCAGCCGAGCACGGCGGGAGTGCCGGCGCACTTGGAGACTTGGTGTTTGCCGCCTTCGATGCGTTCGAGGACCTCAAAGGAGCCATCAGCGGCGACGGTGATCTGGTCAACGCCCTGAAATTGGTCGGTGATGCCGAGTTTTTCGCCGACGAGTTGCATCGTGGCGCCGGCGCCACGGGAGGCGGATTCCCAGCCGCCGAAGACGAGGAGCTTCGCCATGTCGAGGCCGGGGATTGATTTGATGGCGTCGGCGAGTGCAGCGGCGACGTCGGCGGCTTCGGTAAATCCGCTGGCGGGGCCGTCAATCGCGATGAGTTCGAAGCCGGCTTTCTGGGCGACGGTCATCATGACTTGCTGGAGCTTCGCTTTCGGCGCAAGGCTGACGAAATGGACTTTGGTACCGGGATTTTTCTTGGCGAGGTTGGCTGCCTCGAAGAGCGCGTGCCCGGCCCACGGGTCGAGGACGGCGGGCAACATCATTTCATTTTTCAGCGCGGGACCGGCCGGCGTTGTCACCGGCTCCAATGTCTGCAACGGATCCGGCACAATGCTTCCACACACGACAATCTGTAAGGCCACACTCATAAGGTCATCTCCTGTTGGCGTTGTCTGTACCGTGTCGGGCGGTGTCGTGGCAAGCACGGATTAAAATGAACGGGATGGCTTGACAGTGCGGATTGATTCTGAGAAAAGAACGCGCGCGATTGCTCGAAATACCCGCCGGTGGCTTGGTGTATCAATCTCACGTGAATCATTTCGAGCCGTCCACAGAAGAGAAAACCGTTTACAAACCTGATTGGTGACAGAGTCGTAGTATGCAAAAATTGAAGATGCCGCCCCAGATCACACGACTGGCTATTGTCGCAGTGGCCATTGTCGTGTCGTACTTCGGTGCCAGATTTTTCCTCGTGCCGAAATCGTTTGGCAAGTACGGTTGGTATCGCGCGGACACGTTGAAGGAGTACGCCGCGCTGCCGATTTCGTATGGGGGAGCGAAGGCCTGCGAGGAGTGCCATTCTGATGAGGTGGCCGCGAAGGCAAAGGGCGGCCACAAGCTGATATCGTGTGAATCCTGCCACGGCCCGCTCAGCGCACACGCGGCCGATCCAACGACAGTATCGCCGGGCAAGATTACCAACCTGCGTTTTTGCGTGCGTTGCCACGAATCCAACATGTCACTGCCGGAGAAGTTTCCGCAGGTCAAGGTGGAGGAGCACGCCGGCAAGAGCAATTGCGTGGAGTGTCACTTGGGACACCAGCCGAAGGAACAACCGAAGAAGAAGGAGTCGAAGCCAGCATCATGAAATCGTCCTCTCCCACCACTCGTCGTCGGTGGTTGACCGTGCTTGGACAAGCCGTCGTGGGGTTGGTCGCCGTGAAGGCCGCGCGCCCGGTGAAAGCCGCGGTGCAAAACGCGCTAGCAACGGCGCCCGCGCCGAAGAGCTACGACCCGTTCGCGCACAGTTGGCGGATGTGCATTGACGTGGAGAAGTGCATCGGTTGCGGCTTGTGCGTCGAGGCCTGCAAGAAAGAGAACCACGTGATTCCGAAGGCGGCGTATTTCCGGACGTGGATCGAGCGATATATCATCAAGCGCGGAGAGCCGGGGTCGGAAGACCCGCGCGGCGAAACCATTGTGGATTCACCCAATGGCGGCCATGACGGTTTTCCGCCGAGCACGATTCCGCGGGAAGAAGTGTTGAAGTCGTTCTTTGTGCCGAAGCTTTGCAATCAATGTGAGAACTCGCCGTGCGACCAGGCGTGTCCTGTCGGCGCCACGTTCCGCACGCCGGATGGCGCGGTGATTATTGACAAGACGTATTGCATCGGATGCGGGTTCTGCATCCAGGCGTGCCCGTACGGATGCCGTTACTTGGATCCGAACACGCACATGGCCGACAAATGCACCTTGTGTTATCACCGGCTCTCGCGCGGGTTGAAAACGGCGTGCGTGGAAGTCTGCCCGACCGGGGCGCGCATCTTGGGTGACATGAAGGATTCGCGGCCGGATAATCCGATCCGCCAATTCGTGGAAAAGAACAAAGTCCAGGTGATCAAGCCGCATTTGGGAACCGAGCCGCGGGTGTTGTATGCCGGCTTGGACAAGGAGGTGCGATGATGTTGGCGAGCCTGACAACGTTGGCCGTGCTCAAGGACAGCATCGGCGAGGCAATGGAGCATGTGCAGGGGTACATTTACCCGAACGAACTGAACCTGATCTGGAGCGTGGTGATCGTGTTGTACCCGTACCTGACGGGTTTGGTGGCGGGCGCGTTCATCATGGCGTCGTTGGTGAAGGTGTTTCACGTCAAATCGCTGGAACCGATCTACCGGCTGTCATTGCTGACGGCGCTGGCATTTCTGTTGATTGCGCCGCTGCCGCTGTTGGTGCACTTGGGGCATCCGCTGCGATGCTACGAGGTGATGATGACGCCGCACATCACTTCGCCAATGGCGATCTTCGGTTTCGTGTATGCGTGGTACCTCATGGCGGTGTTGCTGCTGGAGTTGTGGTGCGATTACCGGCATGATTTCGTCGTCTGGTCGCAACAGTCGCACGGACTGAAACGGTTGATTTACCGGGCGTTGACGCTGGGCGTGACGGACATTTCGGAGCCGGCGTTGGCGTTGGACAAGAAGATGTGCCAGATCATCACCGTGATCGGCATTCCGTCGGCGTTCTTGCTGCACGGGTACGTGGGGTTCATCTTCGGGTCAGTCAAGGCCAATCCGTGGTGGGGCACGGTGTTGATGCCGATCATTTTCATCTTCTCGGCGATCGTGTCGGGCATCGCGCTGGTGATGTTCCTGTACATCATGTTTTGCAGTTTCCGCAACAAACCGGTGGACATGGCGTGCCTGAATACGATTGGGCGATTCTTGTTTTACGCGTTGGTGGTGGACGCGGCGGTGGAGTCGCTGGACTGGATTCACCGACTCTACGTGGCCGAGGAACATCTCGACGTGCTGGTGTTGCTGGCGTCGGGTAAACTGTTCTATTCGTTGATCCTGCTGCAAGCGTTCTTGGGAACGGTGGTTCCGCTGGTGCTGCTCGGCTTGTTGGAAATCCGCAAGAATCGCCCGGTGCCGCCGGTGCGGCGCGAGATTTTCCTGTGGTGCTCGCAACTGGTCATGCTGGGCGTGCTGGCGATGCGCTGGAATGTTGTCATCGGCGGCCAACTTTTCTCCAAGAGCTTGCGCGGGTTCACCACCTACAAGGTGGAACTAATCGGCCAGGAAGGATTGTTCATGTCCATTATTCTGTTCGTGGCTCCTTTCGTCATCCTGGGAATCTTCACGAAACTGTTCCTGCCGCGGTCTGAGGCTGAAGAGGCCTCGACTGCGCCAGTGACGAGCACGTAAGCTTATGAGCGAGACCAACAATCAATCGTCGTCGCGAGTTTCCCTCTTTCGCAACTGGCTGAGCCTGACCGGCGCGATCGTTGCACTGGCAAGTCTGCTGGCGTTCGCGTTGTTGTTCCTGATTGATGCGTTCGCGCACTTCAGTAACCCGTACATGGGCGTGGTCATCTACATGGTCACGCCGGTGTTCCTGGTGTTGGGCGTGTTGCTGGGGTTGATCGGCGCGTTACTGGAGCGGCGCGGTTTGCGCAAGGCCGCAGCAGGCGCGCCGCCGCCGCTGTTGTTGATTGATCTCTCACGGCCCCGGCACCGTCGGATTCTGGCCGGATTCAGCGTTGGGGCGTTGGTGTTTTTCCTGTTCACGGCGTTTGCGACGTACCAAGCCTACCACTTCACCGAGTCGGTCCCGTTCTGCGGCCAAGCCTGCCACACCGTCATGAAACCGGAACTGGTGACCTACCAGCACTCGCCGCACGCGCGCGTCGCTTGCGTCCAGTGCCACATCGGTCCCGGCGCGGGCTGGTTTGTGCGCTCGAAGCTCTCCGGGCTTTATCAGGTCTATGCGACCACCGCGAACAAGTACCCGCGCCCGATTCCGACGCCGATCAAGAACCTCCGCCCGGCGCAGGACACCTGCGAGCAATGCCACTGGCCGAAAGCCTTCCTTGGGAACGTTGACCGCATCTACTCGCACTTTCTGGCGGATGTTTCCAACACGCCGTACACAGCGCGCCTCTCGTTGAAGGTCGGCGGGGCCGATCCGACCCGTGGTCCTGTCGGCGGCATCCACTGGCACATGAACGTGGCCAACAAGATCGAATACATCGCCACCGACAAAGACCGCCAGAACATCCCCTGGGTGCGCGTCACTGACTCGCAATCCGTCGTCACCGAATTTCGAGTTCCCGGTTTCACCAACGACCCGAATCAATATGTGATCCGGCGGATGGACTGCATGGATTGCCACAACCGTCCCGCCCACCGCTTCGGGAAACCTAACAGTGCGATTGACTTGGCCATCTCCCTCGGGCGGATTGACCGCAACATCCCCAGCATCAAGAGCAACGCCGTTGCCGTGTTGTTGCAGCCCTACACGACGGAACAACGCGCGATGGAGGGTATCGCCACCACGCTCATCGCCAAGTATCCGAATGACCTGCGCATCCGGCCGGTGATTGACGTCGTCCAGCAGATATACCGGGACAACATCTTCCCCGAAATGAAGGCCAGTTGGAAGGACTATCCCGACAACATCGGCCACAAGGATTGGTCGGGCTGTTTCCGTTGCCACGATGGCGAACACAAGACAGCCGATAAGAAAGACTCGATCAAAGCCAACGACTGCAACTCCTGCCATCTCATCCTCGCCCAAGGCAAGGGCGACGACCTCAAGAAACTCAACCCCGAAGGTCAACCGTTTGCCCATCCCGGCGGCGACATTGGAGACATCAAATGCCACGACTGCCATGCTGGAGGACTGGTGCGTTGAACACCGCTCGACCGATCATGTTGATCGGTGTGTTGTGCTGGAGCGCACTGGCCGCGCACGCTGCTGACACGGCGTGGGCTGACAAGTACCCGGAACAAACCAAGCTCTTCACCGGCAGCGCGCACCAAGGCGCCGGTCTCAAGTGCGCGGATTGTCATGCCGCCGACCCAAAATCACAACCGGCGCGCGACAAGAAAGCCATTGCCGAAATGTGCGCCACCTGCCACAGCGACGTGCGTAAGATGAACGCCTACGGACTGGCCACCGACCAACTCGACCACTACAAAACCAGCAAGCACGGCGAAGCGCTCTTCGGCAAAGGCGACCAACGCGTCGCCGTCTGCACCGATTGCCACGGCATCCACGACATCCTCAAGGTCAAGTCGCCGCAGGCGCGGACCTACCCGACCAACATCCCGCAGACCTGCGGACGATGCCACAGCGACGCTGCATTGATGGGCGCGTACAAACTGCCGGCGGACGTGGTGGACAAGTACAAGACCAGCTACCACGCGAAGATGGTTTTCGAGAAAGGCGACCTCAGCGGACCGACTTGTGTGACGTGCCACGGCAACCACGGCGCCACCCCGCCGGGCACGAAGGAAGTCGGGCAAGTCTGTGGCAAGTGCCACACCCGGCAACGGGAGTTGTTCGGGAAAAGTCCCCACGCCGAGGCAGCCCAAGCGGGACTGATCAGCGAATGCGTCGGTTGCCATGGCAATCACGCGATTCAAAAGGCAACCGTGGAGTTGTTCGGCACAGCCTGCGTCCAATGTCACGCCAAGGATCCGAAGCAACTCGCACTGCGCGACACCATTTCCGGGATGTTGCGCACCGCAGGCGCTCGCTTTGTGCAAGCGCAAGAGCGCGTGCGCGACGCCACCATCCGCGGCTTGGCAACAGACGATGAGCAGTTGTTTCTGCAGGAGGTAAAAACGCAGATTACGCAGTTGGAGGCGCTCCAGCACACACTGTCCACGAACAATCTCAGCCTCGTGGCGGCGCGCGCGGAGGAACTCGTGAGCCAGACGTTGAAGGACGTGGATCGGCTGGAACAGATCGAGCAGTACAAACGCCGGTCATTGCTGGTGATCTGGGTGTTTCTCAGCGTGATGGCATTCCTGTTCTGGGCCAAACATCGGCAACTGGAGCAAAAGACAGCACTATGAACCAGGAGAAGACAGTTACCCGTCGTGGTTTTCTGGATTGGTTGTTGGGAGCCGGTCTGGGGGCGTGGGCGTTCGGTTTCGTGGCGCCGGTGATCAGCTACGTCTGGCCGGCGCAACGCCGCGGCCCGAGCATCCAAACCGTCTCCGCCGGCAAGGCGGAGGAATTCCCGGAATGGCACAGCAAAATAGTCGCCGTCAGCGGGCATCCCGTCATCGTGGTGCACACGCCGCAGGGGTTCCGCGCGTTCTCAGCGATCTGCACGCACCTCGGCTGTATTGTGCAATGGGATGCGGGCCGCCGGCAGATCGTATGCCCATGTCACGCCGGTTTCTTCGACATCAACGGCAAGGTCATCTCTGGGCCACCGCCAAAACCGCTGCCGGAACACGGGGTGGCAGTCGTCAATAATGAAGTCTTGGTGAAATCGTCATGAAACTGCCTGTCAAGATTCGCGGATGGTTGGCTGACCGCTACGAGATCGGCGTGGTCGAGAAGTTCGTCGAGCAACAGGCGCACAAGCCGTTGCCACAAGAGACGGGATTCTGGCACACCTTTGGGAGCCTGTCGTTGTTCTTGTTCATCAACCAAGTGATCACCGGCATCCTGTTGATGATTTACTATCGCCCGACGACAGAAACAGCGTTTGAGAGTGTTCGTTTCATCATGACGAAGGCGAACTTCGGCTGGCTGATCCGCGGGCTGCACGCCTGGGGCGCCACATTGATGATTGTGTGTGTATTGATCCACATGATCCGCACGTTTTTCATGGGTGCGTACAAGAAGCCGCGCGAGATGACGTGGGTGATGGGGGTGTTGATTTTCGGGTGTACAGTCACTTTCGGCTTCACCGGTTATTTGTTGCCGTGGAACCAACTCTCCTATTGGGCAACGACCGTGGGCACTGAGATCACCTCCGTCATTCCGATCGTCGGTGTCCATCTGCGAACCCTGTTGCGCGGCGGCGAAGGCGTGACCGGGGAGACTTTGGCGCGGTTTTATGTAATGCATGTGGTGGTGTTGCCGTGGGTGCTGACCGGACTGATCGCGGTGCACTTGTTCCTGATGCGCGTGCAAGGTTTGGCGACGATGGAACGAATCGGCGAAGAGAAACCGATTGATAAGAGCAAGGCCGTTCCGTTTTTCCCGAACCACGTGATGAAAGAGGGAGTCATCCTCTGCCTGCTGGTCGGGGCCTTGATGGCGTTGATCGTGTTGTTTCCCGTCGAACTCGGCGAGAAAGCGGATCCGTTTGTCACGCCGGAGGGGATCAAGCCGGAATGGTATTTCCTCTCGACCTATCAATTGCTGAAGTACCTTCCGAAATTGCTCGGCATTCTCGTTTCGATGATTCCGCCGCTGCTGCTGTTGCTGTGGCCGTTTCTGGATCGCAGCCCCGAGCGGCACCCGAAGAAGCGTCCGGTGGCAGTCGGTATCGGCATCGCGGCATTGTTCTTGGCGATCGTGTTCGGCGTCCTCGGCCACATCTCAGAGCGGAAGATGACCTTCTTCGGCCAGAAGTATGAGATTGACATCTACGGCGTCCCGCACAAACATTCCGACAAGACGCCGCATCGCGGTAAGTTACCGCGTTAGTTCGCGCAAGATGATGCGCGCAAACGCGCGGTTTACTGAATCGAAGGAGTGTTTCGGTTATCTTAACTGTTTGGAAATACCTCTACCGCAACCAGCAGCGCGAAAATGAGCACCGTTGGCACATGGCGTGCCTTGTTTACGATCAACAACCCAACAGGAGCTTTGCATGAAGAAGATTAGTGTGTTCAGTCTAGTGACAGCCGTAGGATTTGCGATTACTCTGAGCAGTCAAGCCGCGCCAGATCCTGCCAACTACATTGGCAACAAGATGTGCGGCATTTGCCACAAGAAAGAAGACTGCGGCAACCAACTCGCCAAGTGGGAAGCCAGCAAACACGCCAAGGCGTTCGAGGTGCTCGGCACCCCGGCAGCCAAGGAAGTCGGCAAGAAGGCTGGCGTGGACGATCCACAAAAGAGCGGCAAATGCCTGAAGTGCCATTCCACCGCCTACAATTTCGGTGAAACTGCCGTCGTTGAGAAGATCAAGCCCGAAGAAGGCGTCACCTGCGAGTCCTGCCACGGGCCGGGCAGTGGCTACAAGACCAAGAGCACGATGGAGAGCCGGGAGAAGAGCATTGCCGGTGGCTTGATTTATCCCGCCAACAAGTCCTGCAAACAATGTCACAACGAACAAAGCCCAACCTTCAAGGGTTTCGACGAAAAAGCGATGGTCGAGAAGATTGCGCATCCGAATCCGAAGGTTAAACATTGAGTCTTCTTGCGCGATGGAGTTGTTCCATCGCGTTGCTTGCCGGGTTATGTGTGGTGGCCCCCGCGCCGGCGGCGTTGGATAACAGCGACTGTTTTGCCTGTCACAGCGACAAGGCGTTGGTGCGCACCAACGCCGCAGGACGGGTTCAGTCTCTGTTTGTTGACGAGAAGATCTACGCCACGTCGGTGCACCGCACCAACGCCTGCGTCAACTGCCACACGACCATCAAGGACGTGCCGCACACGCCGAAGCTGCCGGCGGTGGATTGCGCCCGTTGCCACGAGGCGACCGGCAAGGAATACGCCACCAGCATCCACGGCGTCAGCCGCGCGATGGGCGCGTCGTCGTCGGCGACCTGCAAAGATTGCCACGGCGACCACACCATCCTGCCCGTGAAACACCCGGCCTCGCCGGTCTTCAAGATGAACCTGGCGAAGACCTGTGCCCGCTGCCACGCCAACCCCGGCCTGACCGCCGAATACCGGATGAAACATCCGGCGGCGGCGGAACATTATCAGGAAAGCATCCACGGCAAGGCGTTGATGCAGTCCGGGTTGATCGTCGCGCCCTCCTGCAACGACTGCCACGGCGTCCACAACATCCGACGCGTCGTGGATCGCAGCTCGCCGATTCACCACTCCAACGTCGCCGACACCTGTGGCAAATGCCACGTCGGCATCGAGGAGACCTACAAACGGAGCGTTCACGGCAAGCTGCTGCTGAAGGGCGAAGGACGGGGACCGGTCTGCAACGACTGCCATTCCGCGCACGAGATCGAGCGGCCACGCTCCGCGCACTTCAAGGCCGGCAGCGACCAGCGTTGCGGCAAATGCCATCAGGACCGGCTCGAACACTACCGCGAAACCTATCACGGCAAAGCGATGGCATTGGGGCGCCCGACGGAAGCCCACGACGTGGCCGCCTGTTATGACTGCCACGGCCATCACGATGTGTTGCCGCCATCCGATCCGAAGTCGCACCTGTCCTCGGCGAACATTCTGGGGACCTGCCGGAAATGTCATCCCGAAGCCAGCCGGAAGTTCACCCAGTACGTGCCGCACGCCAATCATCTGGACAAAAAGAACTATCTGTTGTTGCACCTGACGTTTGTCTGCATGACCGGCTTGTTGGTCGGCACCTTTGCGGTGTTCGGGATCCACACGTTGTTCTGGTTTGTGCGGTCGGGCTATCTTTACCTGCACGACTCGAAGACGTTCCGCGAGGCGAAGATCGAGGCCCAATCCGGCGAGGAGTGGTTCACGCGGTTCCAGCCGTTCGAGCGGTTCCTGCATTTCACACTGGTGAGCAGTTTCCTCGTGCTTACGATCACGGGCATGCCGTTGAAGTTCTACAGCGCGCATTGGGCCAGGACGATGTTCAACATCCTCGGCGGCGCCGGCGTGGGACGGGCGTTGCATCACCTGGCGGCGACGATTCTGCTGATTTGTTTTGTGCTGCATTTGTTTGAGTTGCTCGGCTCGATCTGGGCCGCGCGCCACGGCTTCCGCAACCAGGAAACCAGGAAATTCCAGATCAAGAGCATTCTCCGGGCGATCTTCGGCCCTGATTCGATGCTGTTGACCCGTCAGGACTGGCGGGACTTCGTCGCCCACCAGAAATGGTTTTTCGGCAAGGGATCGCGCCCGCAGTTTGACCGCTGGACGTACTGGGAGAAGTTCGACTACTTGGCGGTGTTCTGGGGCATGTTCGCCATCGGGTTGTCGGGGCTGGTGATGTGGTTCCCCGAGGGCTTCACCCGGATCCTGCCGGGTTGGATCATCAACATCGCGCTCGTCATCCACTCCGACGAAGCGTTGCTGGCCGCCGGGTTCATCTTCACGTTCCACTTCTTCAACACGCACTTCCGTCTGGAGAAATTCCCGATGGACACCGTCATCTTCTCCGGGCGCATCTCGAAGGCCGAGATGCTCCACGAACGCAAACGCTGGTACGACCGTCTCGTCGCCGAGGGCCGGCTCGACGAGTACCGGGTCAAGGACGAATACAAGAAGTGGCGATCCATCCACCGCTCCTTCGGGTTCGTGTTCTTCGGTATCGGGCTGGTTCTGCTGTTGCTGATCGTGTATGCAATGGTGTCGAGGCTCGGTCACTCATGAAAGCACACGCAATCATTCTTCTGGCGGCGCTCAGTCTGGCGGCAGGACCGGCGCGGGCATTGGACAACTCGGATTGTTTCGCCTGCCACAGCGACAAGGCGATGGTCCGCACGAACACGCTCAAGAAGGTCGAGTCGTTGTTTGTGGACGAGGCCGCCTTCAAGGCGTCCATCCACGGCAAGAACCTCTGCACCTCCTGTCACGCCGACATCAAGGACGTGCCGCACCCCGCCAAGCTCAAGACGGTCGCGTGTAGCGCCTGTCACCGGCTGGAGACCGACATCTATCTGAAGAGCGACCACGGCCTGGCGATCCACAAGGGCGTCAGCGAGGCGGCTTCCTGCAAGGATTGCCATGGTCACTCGCACACGCTGTTGAACTGCCGCAACCCGGCCTCGCCGGTGAACCGGGGGCACATTCCGGAAACCTGCGGCCGCTGCCACAGCAAGACCGAAGAGATGGAGAAGTTCAACCTCCGCCAGCGTGGCGTCGTCGTGACCTACGACAAGAGCGTCCACGGCATTGCCCACGCCAAGGGCACGGCCAACGCGGCGGTCTGCACCGATTGCCACGGCTCGCACGATCTGCACCGCGGCACCAACCCGAAATCCAAACTCCACTGGCAGACGATCCCCGGCACCTGCGGCAAATGCCACGAGAACGTCCAGCAGACTTTCCAGCGCAGCGTCCACGGTCAGGCGGCGGCCAAGGGATTGCGCGACGCGCCGGTCTGCACGGATTGCCACGGCGAGCACATGATCAGCGCCGTCAACCAGGCCACCGCGAAGGTCTCGCCCTCGCACATTCCCGAAACTTGCGGGCAGTGTCACCGCACCGAACGGATTTCCTCGCGCTACCAGCTCTCGTCGAAGGTCGTGGACACCTACATGCAAAGTTTCCACGGCCTCGCCCAACAGTTCGGCGGGCTGGCGGCGGCCAACTGCGCCTCCTGCCACGGGTTCCACGACATCCTGCCGTCGCACGACCCGCTCTCCTCGGTCCACAAAGCGAACCTCCCGCAGACCTGCGGCAAGTGCCACCCCGGCATCGGCACACGGCTCGCCAAGGGCGAACTCAAAATCCACAACCTCCCCGGCGCCGACAAGGGCAAACCGTGGCTCGTGAACTTCGTCACCCGTTTCTACATCGTCATCATCGTGCTGACCATCGGCGGCATGGCCGCGTTCAACGGGCTGGACTACCTCGCCAAGACCCGCGCCCACATCCGCGCCGTGCGCGCCGCCAACGGCGAAGTGCGGATGCCGAAATGGGTCCGCGTCCAGCATTTCTTCCTGGTAGCGATGTTCGTCCTGTTGGCCTACACGGGATTCGTCCACAAGTTCCCCGACGCCTTCTGGAGCTGGCCGTTCAAGCTGCTGGAGAACGGCGGCTTCATCCGCGGCATGATCCACCGCGTCGCGGGCTGGGCGTTCACGCTGTTGTTTGGCGCGCACCTTGTCGTTCTGTTCGCCACGCCGCGCGGCCACGGCTACCTGAAGGAACTCTGGCCCCGGCTGCCCGATCTCAAGGACACCTTTGCCCAACTGTTTTACAATCTCGGCCTGCGCAAGACACCACCGCCGCACCGGCGCTTCAACTACGCCGAGAAAGCCGAGTACTGGGCGCTGGTCTGGGGGTCGTTCGTGATGATCGTCACCGGCGTCATGTTGATCTTTACCGAGACCGTGCTGCGGATGTTACCGAAGGTCTGGCACGACGTCGCGCAGGTCATTCACTATTACGAGGCGGTGCTGGCGACGCTGGCGATTGTCGTCTGGCATTTCTACTGGGTCATTTTTGATCCGAAGGAATACCCGATGAACCCCGCCTGGCTCATCGGCAAGAAAGCCGAGCATAAACCCGACGACCTTGCGCACCCGCCTTCCGTGTCGTAGGCTGGCCGCGTGTTGCGTCCCCATCTGACAACGAAGATGCTTGCCGCCATCGGCGTGACGGTGGCCATCGTCATCGCCCTCTACACCTTCTTCGTGCACCGCGTCCAGAGCGAGTGGTGGCGCGAACGCACCCAGGCGCAGAACGTCATCACCGCCACCATGGTCCACGAATACCTCGCCGGCGTCATGCTCAGCGACCGCCACCAGGAGGTTCTGCACTTTCTCCAGCAGCTCCAGAGCAAGAACGAGATCTGGCGCGGCCGGGTCATCAAGGTGGACGGCACCATCGTTTTCTCCACCACGACACAGGAGATGAAACACGCCACGCTCGCCACGCCGCCGGAGCTGTTCAGGGAGAAACACATCCTTCACGGCGTGCGCGTTGAGGACGGCCATCAGATCGCCATCGCGATGTATCCGATCCAGAACCGCGCCTCCTGCGCCCACTGCCACGACGACAAGAAGGAACTGCTCGGCGCCATCGTCCTCGAGCGCTCCCTCGAACCCGCCGTCGCCACCGTCGCCCGCAACCGCAACCTGCTCCTGCTCTACGGCGCGCTCATCTTCGTCATTGTCGGCGTCGTCGTCTGGCTGCTCATCGTCCGCCTCGTCGCCCAGCCCGTCCACAACCTCCTCGCCCAGATGGAGCGCGTCCGCGCCGGCGACCTCACGGCGCGCGTTCCGGCGCAAAGCCACGACGAGATCGGGCGGCTGACCGACGGGTTCAACTCGATGGTCGAGAGTCTCCAGAAGACCACCGAGGAACTGCGCGAGTCCCACGAACGCCAGATCCAGCAGGCCGGCAAGCTCGCCTCCATCGGCGAACTGGCCAGCGGCATCGCCCACGAAATCCGCAACCCGCTCGCCGGCATCGGCGCCGCCGTCGAGGTCCTCGCCGAGAGCGCCAAGGACCGCGAGATCGTCGGGGAAATCCGCAAACAAATCAACCGTCTCAGCGCCACGTTGCGCGGCCTGCTCGATTTCTCGCGCCCAAGCGAGCCGGAGATCATGCCGTGCGACGTCGGTGAACTGCTCAAGCCGATGCTCGCCCTCACCCGGCCCGACGCGCAGAAAGCCAACGTCCAGATCATCACCGAATGTCCCGACAACCTGCCGCCGATTTCCGCCGACCCGCAACAGCTCCAGCAGGCCATCCTCAACATCCTGCTCAACGCCATCCAGGCCATGCCCCACGGCGGCACCCTCACTGTCCGCACCGACCTGCATGTCAACCGCCTTCGCCTGAGCATCCGCGACACCGGCGTCGGCATCCCGCGCGAGAACCGGGAGCGGATTTTCTCGCCGTTCTTCACCACCAAACACCACGGCACCGGCCTCGGCCTGGCCATCACCCGTTCCATCATCGAGAAGAATGGAGGCACCATCGCCGTCGAGAGCGAAGTCGGCCGCGGCACCACCGTGTTCATGGAATTCCCCGTCAGCAAACAGGAGGCATCCGATGCCAAGAACCAAAGTGCTGGTCATTGACGACGAGCGGCTCGTCCGCTGGTCGCTCGAACAAAAACTCTCCCGCGAAGGTTACGACGTCGAAAGCGCCCCCACCGGCGAGGAGGGCCTGAACCTGTTGCGCGAGGCGACCACGAGCTGGTCCTGCTCGACCTGCGCCTGCCCGGCATGGACGGCGTTCAGACCCTCCAGGAGATCAAGAGACTCGACCGCGACATTGGCGTCGTCATGCTCACCGCCGACACCGGCATTTCCCGCGCCGTCGAGTGCGTCCGCCTCGGCGCGTACAACTACCTGTGCAAGCCGTTTGACTTCGACGAAGTCCGCACCGCGCTCGAAAAAGCCCGCGAAGACCTCAAGCTGCGCCGCGAAGTCAGCCGCATCCGCCGGCGCCAGCAACGCGAGTCCGGCGTTGAGAAACTCGTCGGCCCCAGCGCCACCATGCGCGCGACGCGCGACCTGATCGAAAAGATCGCCACCAGCGATGCCACGACCGTCCTCATCGAGGGCGAGAACGGCACTGGCAAGGAACTGGCCGCGCGCGCGATTCATTTCGCCGGCGCCCGCGCCAACCAGCCGTTTCTGGACCTGAACTGCTCCGCGGTGCCGGAGACACTCTTCGAGAGCGAGCTGTTCGGGCACGAACGCGGCGCGTTCACCGACGCCAAGACGATGAAGAAGGGCCTCTTCGAGATGGCCGACGGCGGCACGCTGTTGCTCGACGAAATCGGTGACCTCAAGCCCGCCATGCAGGTCAAACTGCTCCGCGTGCTCGAGACCCGCACGTTCCGGCGTGTTGGCGGCACGCAGGACATTGACGTGGATGTGCGCGTCATCGCGCTCACCAACAAAGACCTCGCCGCCGCCGTGCGACGCGGCGAGTTTCGTCAGGACCTCTACTACCGGCTCAAGGTCATCGCCGTGAAGATGCCTTCACTGCGCGAGCGAACGGAAGACATCGCGCCGTTGGCCGAACATTTTCTCGAGCGCTTCGCCGAGGAGTTCAAGAAACCACGCAAACAACTTGCGCCCCAGGCACAGCAAGCGTTTCAGCGGTACTCCTGGCCCGGTAACGCCCGCGAACTGCGCAACGCCATCGAACGACTCGTCATCCTCGAAGCCGATCCTGTCATCGCGCTCGACCATCTCCCGCTCGAAATCCGCGCCGGCGTGCCCAGCGACGAACCGTCGGTCATTACCTTGCCGGCCGAGGGCATCACGCTGGAAACCGTCGAACGCGACCTCGTGCGCCAGGCGTTGGAACGCACCGGCGGCAATCGCACCCGCGCCGCCGAGTTGCTCGGCATCGAACGCGACGCCTTGCGCCGCCGCCTCATCAAATTCGGCTTCCACGAAACCGGCGGCGACGGGGTGTAATCGAACCAAAAGTTGACACCTGACACCGCAGTGCTAGGGTTCCCACGCCCATGATGACCGCGATGCAAAACCAACTCCGCCTCCTGTTCTGGGAAACCACCGCCGGCTGCAACCTGGAGTGTGTCCATTGCCGACGACTCGACGTCAGCAAGGAACTGATGAAGAACGACCTCACCACCGACGAGTCGTTCCGGTTCATCGCCAACCTTGCTGAATTCGCCAAACCGATCCTCGTCCTCTCCGGCGGCGAACCGTTGTTCCGGCCCGACATCTTCGCCATCGCCACCCGCGCCCGCGACCTCGGCCTGCCGGTCGCCCTCGCCACCAACGGCACCCTCATCACCGAGGACATCGCCGGCAAGATCGTCGGCGCCGGCATCCGCCGCGTCGCCATCTCGATTGACGGCGCCGACGAAACCACCCACGACGCCTTCCGCCAACAGCCCGGTTCCCTCGCCGCCGCCCTGCGTGGGTTCGGCCACCTCAAGGCGCGCGGCATGAGCCTCCAGATCAACTGCACCATCACCAAACACAACGTCCACCAGGCCGAGACCCTCTACCGGATGGCGTGCGACCTCGGCGCGGAGGCGTTGCACTTGTTCATGCTCGTGCCGGTTGGCTGTGGCGTCCAGATCGCCGAGTCCAACATGTTGCCCGCCGAGGAATACGAGCGCGTCCTCAACTGGATGTACGACCGCGCCCAGGACGGCCGGCTCCACCTCAAAGCCACCTGCGCCCCGCACTACTTCCGCATCTACCACCAACGGAAGGCAGAAGATAGGAGACAGAAGTCAGAAGCCAGAAGTCCACATTCAGGCCGGGCCGGTATGGAGGCGATGACCAAGGGTTGCCTGGCTGGCAGCGCCATCTGTTTCGTCTCCCATACCGGCGAAGTTTTCCCGTGCGGCTACCTGCCCGTCAGTGCCGGCAACGTCCGACAACAAGATATGCGCGCCATCTGGGAACAGTCGGCCGTCTTCGCCCGGCTGCGCGACGACGACCAGCTTGAAGGCAAATGCGGCTGCTGCGAGTTCAAGAAAGTCTGCATGGGTTGCCGGGCGCGCGCCTACTACGAGGAGAACGGCAACTACATGGCCGAGGAACCGTACTGCATTTACGAACCGAAATCTGTAGCCGCGAACCCTGTTCGCGGCGGGAACGAGGGCCGCGAATAAGATTCGCGGCTACAAAGTATGGTTAACATCACCAAGCTCTTCTGCGGCGCCGATCAACCGGCCGACGCCCTCCGCTACGGCCACGGCTCCGGCGCGCCAAAGTCCGCCGCCGCCCGCCGGCCCATCGTCGTCTGGAACATCACCCGCACCTGCAACCTCCGTTGCGTCCATTGCTACTCCGACAGCTACGCCAAATCCTATCCCAACGAACTCACCAACGCCGAAGCGAAGACCGTCCTCGACGACATTGCCGCCTTCAAAGTCCCCGCCGTCCTCTTCTCCGGCGGCGAACCGCTCGCGCGACCCGACCTCCTCGACCTCATTGCCTACGCCGTCGCCAAAGGCCTCCGCGTCACCCTCTCCACCAACGGCACGCTCATTGACGAAGCCGTTGCCGCCACACTCAAAGCCAACAACCTCACCTACGTCGGCATTTCCCTCGACGGCATCGGCCCGACCAACGACCAGTTCCGCGGCGTCGAAGGCGCGTTCGACCGCGCCGTCCGCGGCTTCCGCAACTGCATGGCCGTCGGCCAGAAAGTCGGCCTCCGCCTCACCCTGACCAAGCGC
>Ga0233425_10000359_pt1 | contig 118956 bp, 109 predicted proteins | sample Watercolumn_Towu_2_FD_181712 | JGI IMG/M metagenome (GOLD analysis project Ga0233425, IMG submission 181712) | Freshwater microbial communities from Lake Towuti, South Sulawesi, Indonesia - Watercolumn_Towuti2014_140_MG | ecosystem: Environmental > Aquatic > Freshwater > Lake | place...
TCACATCACCTGACCCGCCGGGCACCGACGGATCGAGTTCGCCCTCGAACTCGCGGAAGATCTGCCCGTAGCTCTTGCCGATGACGGTCGCGAGCACGTTGAGTCGGCCGCGGTGCGCCATGCCGAATACGACATCCTCGACACCGTGGGCGACCGCCGCTTCGAGCAGGAATTCACAGATTGGGATCAGCGTCTCGGCGCCTTCGAGCGAGAAGCGCTTCTGCCCCAAGTACTTCGTGTGCAAGAACTTCTCGAATGCCTCGGCCGCGTTGAGGGACTGCAGGATCTGCAGCTTGCCGTCGTGGTCGAGATCGCCGGCGAAGACGCGTGCGGTCTCCACCTGATCCTGGATCCACGCCTTTTCCGCTGGCTCCATGATGTGCATGTACTCGACGCCGACCGTACGCGCGTAAGCGTTGCGGAGCACGCCGAGGATGTCGCGCAACGTCATCGTGCGACGCCCCGCCAACCCGCCGGTCGGGAACTCGCGGTCGAGGTCCCAGATCGACAGCCCGTGGTGTTGCACGTCGAGTTCGGGATGGGTCTTCGGTTCCTTGCGGACGAGCGGATCGAGGTTGGCGATGAGGTGCCCGCGCACGCGGTACATGTTGATGAGTTGCTGGACGTGGATCGCCTTTTCGGCGATCGCCAGCGTGTCGTCGATTGCGCGCGTGTCCTGCGTCCAGCGCGCTGGTTCGTAGGGCACCGCGAAGGAGTGGAACAACTCGTCGTAGAAGTCGTCCTCGCCGAGCAGGAGACGGTGGACGACGCCGAGGAACTCGCCTGACTCGGCGCCCTGGATCACGCGGTGGTCGTAGGTCGAGGTGAGCGTGACGATCTTGCTCACCCCGATCCGCGCGATCGTCTGCGGGTCGGCGCCCTGGAACTCGGGCGGGTATTCGATCGAGCCGACTCCGACGATCAGCCCTTGCCCTGGCATGAGCCGGGGCACGCTGTGGACCGTTCCGATCATGCCGGGGTTGGTGATCGAGACGGTCGTCGAAGCGAAGTCCTCGGCGGTGATCTTGCCGGTGCGGACCCGACGCAGCAGATCTTCGTACGCCGCGTGGAAGCCGGCGAAGTCGAGCACTTCGGCGCCCTTGATGTTCGGGACGACGAGCGAACGGGTGCCGTCGGATCGCTGCTGGTCGACCGCGAGACCGAGATTGATGTGCGAGTGGCGCACCACGCTCGGCGTGCCGTCGACGACCTCGAAACTCGAGTTCATGCCCGGCACGGCATGCAGCGCCCGCACCACCGCGTAGCCGATGATGTGGGTGAAGCTCACCTTGCCACCGCGCGTGCGCGCGAGATGGTTGTTCAGGATCTGGCGGTTGATCTCGAGCAGCTTCGCCGGCACCGCGCGTACCGACGTCGCGGTCGGTACCGCGAGCGACGCCTCCATGTTGCGCACGATTGCCGCGGCGGCGCCGCGCAGGGGCAGCGCGGGGTCGGCCTCGGGAGTAGCCGCCGCCAGGGTCGCGGGCGCGGCCTCCGCGGGAGCGGCCTGGGGAGCGGCTGGGGTGGCGGGTGCCGTCGGCGGCGCGGCCATCGCCTCGGGCGGGCCCTCCGCGGTGATCGAAGCAGGCGCGCCACGCGGAACGTAATCGGCGAAGAACTCCTGCCAGGCGGGCGCGAGGGCAGCAGGATTGTCTTGCCAGCGCCGGTACATCTCCTCGACCAGACCGGCGTTCGGTCCGAGCTCGGTGATGTCGACCATACGAGTCGTATCAGTCATCGCGAGCGGCTCCTCTGGACTTCGAAGGCGATGCTACGAGTGCTCGCGATCAGGCGCGCACCAGCTCCGCGACCCGGAACGCGAGATCGAGGCTCTGGCGCGCGTTCAGGCGAGGATCGCAGGCCGTTTCGTACCGTTCTTCGAGGTGTTCGCCGAGCACCTCGTCGCCGCCGCCGAGGCACTCGGTCACCGCTTCGCCGGTCATCTCCAAGTGGACGCCGCCCGGCCAGACGCCGGCCTCGTGGCAGGCGGCAAAGAACCCCGCGACCTCGTCGAGCACGTCGTCGAAGTGACGCGTCTTGTACCCGCTCTCGTGCTGGAACGTGTTGCCGTGCATCGGATCGCACGTCCAGACCACGGGATGACCGGCCTGTTCGACGGCTCGCACGATGGGTGGGAGGCACTCGCGCACCTGGCCCGCGCCCATGCGGCAGATCAGCACCAGGCGCCCCGGGGTGCGCAGTGGGTCGAGCACACGGCAGAGCGCGACGGCGTCCTCGGGGCTCGAAGCCGGACCGAGCTTCACGCCGACCGGGTTCTGCACGCCCGCGAGGAAGTGCACGTGCGCGTGGTCGAGTTGGCGGGTGCGGTCGCCGACCCACAACATGTGCGCGCTGCAGTCGTACCAGTCGCCGGTCAGGCTGTCGCGCCGGGTGAGTGCTTCTTCGTAGCCGAGGATCAGCGCCTCGTGCGACGTGTAGAAGTCGACCTGGTGGAGTTGGGCCTCGTCGCGCAGATCGATGCCGCACGCCTCCATGAACCGCAGCGCTCGATCGATTTCGTTCGAGAGTTGTTCGTAACGACGACCTTCGCGGGTGGACCCGACAAAGTCGAGGTTCCACTGATGGACACGCGAAAGGTCGGCGAAGCCACCCTTGGTGAACGCTCGCAGCAGGTTCAGAGTCGCGGCAGCTTGGTGGTAGCACTGCACGAGGCGCGCCGGATCGGGCCGGCGTGCCGCGGCGTCGAAATCGATCGCGTTGACCATGTCGCCGCGGAAGCTCGGCAGTTCGATGCCGTCGCGCGTCTCGGTGTCGGCCGAGCGCGGCTTGGCGAACTGACCTGCGATGCGCCCGACCTTCACGACCGGCACGCCGGTCGAGTACGTGAGCGCGACCGACATCTGCAAGATCACCTTCAACTTGTCGCGGATGCTGTCGGCCCCGAACTCGGCGAAGGTCTCGGCGCAGTCACCGGCCTGGAGGAGGAACCCCTTGCCGGCGGCAACGCCCGCGAGTGACTCACGGAGCGAGCGTGCCTCACCGGCGAACACCAGTGGTGGCATGCGGCGCAACTCGTCCAGCGCGCCTGCGAGAGCTGCGGCCGGCCACTCGGGTTGTTGGACCGCCGGGTAGCCGTGCCAACTCGCCGGGTTCCAGTCGGAGATGGGGCGCAATGATGCGGTCATCACAGGTACCTCGTGTGCGGTGCGCGTGCTCGACGCTCCGCCGAAGCAGAGATTCGAGCCGGACGAACGGATGCAGGCTAACGGGATGCGGACCGGGCGTGCCGAGCGATAGACGCGCGAGCGCCGCCCGGGACAAAGCCGGGAGGCCGAGAGGTGGGCGCCGACGCGCCTAGAGATATGCGCCCGGTGCGCCCTGGCGCGGGTCGCCCGGCAGTCGGGGGTCGCCGCCTTCGATCATGCGGCCACCGCGCATCTGCTCGAACTGGCGTTGCGCCGCCATCTGCTGAGTGAACAGCGTGGCCTGTATGCCGTGGAACAGCCCTTCGAGCCAGCCGACGAGTTGAGCTTGCGCGACGCGCAGTTCGGACTCGCTCGGCGTGTCGCTCGTGAACGGCAGGGTCATCTCGCCGAGTTCGGTGCGGAGTTCTTCGGACAGAATCTCGCGCAACTCGCCAAGGCTGCGGTCGTGGATCTCGCGCAACAAGCGGCGACCGGCGTCGTCGAGCGGCGCGCGGCGCGCTTCGTCGAGCAACGAGCGGACCATCGACGCGATACGGATGAGCTTTGTCGGTGAGGTGATGGCCTCGGAGCTACCGTCACCGTCGACCGATTCGTCGGGACCAAGGACCTCGGGTTGCAGCGCCGCACCGTCGCCGGTGATGGGTCCTGTCGTCATAGCGCCGTCAGGCTAGGGGCGCGATTCGCGACTCCCAAGTTGGGCGGAGCGTGACCGGCCGCCCTCACGCGTCGCGTGTCAGCGCGCTCAGCGCGCTCAGCGCGACCATCCGTCGCGGTTCAACAGCGGAGGCCGCTTCCCCTCTGCGCCGACACCCCGCGGACCGGGGACATCACGGAACTCGTACGGCACCGGCTCGCGTCCTGCCTGACACACCCAACACTGACCGGTCACACCGGTGGTGACGATCCCGAGCACCGCGTCGGCGATCTGGCGGGCCGGGATCACCGGGAAGCCCGCGTCGGCGAGGAAATCCTTGGTCTCCTGCGTGATGATGTTGGTGTCGGTGATCCCCGGATTCACGGTGTTCGTGGTGATGCCCATCGGCGCAAGCGTTGGTGCCAGCGAGCGCATCAGCCCGACCACGAAATGCTTGCCGCCGTCGTAGATCGGATCGGGCGGAAAAGGGATGAGACCCGCGAGTGAACTCGTGGCGACGATGGCACCTCCGCCGCGGCGTTGCATCCGGGGGATTGCGGCGCGGGCGCCGTAGACGACGCCGTCGACGTTGACCCGTTGGATCCGGGTGTAGGTCGCGTCGTCGAGTTGGGTGAGGTCGGCCACGCCGATCGCGATGCCGGCGTTGAGATAGGCGATGTCGACCCCGCCGAGTTCGCCCTCGCAGCGCCCGAACGCGGCGTCCACCTGCGCGGGGTCGCCACAGTCAGCCGCGATCGCGAGGCCGTTCCCGAGATGTTCGACGAGTGCGCGCGCTCCCGCCTCGTCGGAGTCAACCGCGCAGATCGTCGCGCCCTCTTCGGCGAATCGTTCGCTCGTCGCCCGGCCGATTCCCGATGCCGCGCCGGTGACGAGCGCGACCTTTCCGTGCAGCAATCCCATGGCGCGGGACCCTATCCCGGTCGCCGCATCCAAGACGTTGCGTGACGAGCCTTGGCCCGCTCAACGGAGCGCGTCGGCGGCGCCGAGCAGGTCATCGCGAAAACGCGGGTCGGCGACCTGCGCCAGGGCGACGGCACGCTCGCGCACGGTGCGGCCCCGCAATCGCGCGACACCGTGCTCGGTGATCACGATGTCGAGTTGATGACGTGGGGTTGTGACGATCGTGCCTGCAGCAAGCGAGGGACTGATCCGCGAGATGGTCCCGCCGTCCACCGACGCGGTCGAGGGCAGGCACAGCAGCGAGCGGTCGGAGAGATCGAGGCCCGAGGGTGCGACGAAGTCCTCGTGACCACCGATGCCGGAGAACTGTTGCCCGGCGATCGTGTCGGCGATGACCTGACCGAACAGGTCGATCGCGATCGCGCCGTTGATCGACACAAAGTTGTGGTTCCGGGCGATCACATCGGGCGCGTTGACGATGTCGACGGGCAGGAAGGCGACTGCGTCGTTGTCGTCGAGCCAGGCATTCAACTCGGCGGTGCCCGCGGCGAAGGTCGTGATCGACACGCCGGGGTAGACAGCCTTGGTCTTGTTCGTGACCTTGCCCGCCTTGTGCAGTTCCATCAGGCCGGTCGTGAACATCTCCGAGTGGACGCCGTAGTCACCGCCGTCACCCTCGGCGAGCAGTTTCGCCACCTGCGACGGCACGCCTCCGATCCCGGTCTGCAGCGTCGAACCGTCGGCCACGAACTCGAGCGCGTGGCGGGCGATCGCGGCCTCGGCCGGAGTGGGTTCGGCATCGGCGAGCGTGAACAGCGGCCGGTCACTCTCGATCACGATGTCGACCTCGTCGAGATGCACGCGGTGCGGATGCTCGGGCGGCAGACCGTGCGTGCGAGGCGCGCCCGCGTTCACCTCGGCGATGAGCAACCGATCGGGATCGGCGCCGGCGCGGTGCAACTCATCGACCGTCGCGCCCGCGTGCAACGACAAGCTCACATAGCCGTCGCGGTCGGGCGGTGCGACGAGCGTCGCCATGACCCGAGGCGCGCGCATGCGCACGATGGGTGCGAAGCGCCGGAAATCCGCAGGCACGAACTGCACGTCGGCGCCGCTGTCGCGCAGGAACCGTTCGGCCGGCCCGAAGAAGCCCGACAGGAGGCGCACGTTCGGCTTCGTGAGCACCGCGAAGAGATCGACGAGCAGCGCGCCCGAGATCGTGAGGTCGGTCCATGCGTCGCGTTCGCCGAGCGCGTGGAGGAACGCGACCGGTTGGCCCGGACCGAGCGGGACGCCGATCTCGTCGACCGCGCGGACGCGGGTCGCGGCATCGAGCGCGGTGAGGTATTCGGTCATCCGCCGAGCGTCACCCGTTGAAGATGATGAGGCGTGACTCGGTCATCTCCTCGACCGCGTACTTGGGGCCTTCGCGTGTGTTCCCGCTGTCGCGCAGGCCGCCGTAGGGCTGTTGGTCGGCGCGGAAGGTCGGGACCTCGTTGACGAGCACACCCCCGAAGTCGAGCGTGCGAGCCGCCTTCATCGCGTCGTCGAGCCGCTCGGTGAACACCGCGGCCTGCAGGCCGTAGCGCGTGGTGTTCGCGCGACGCAGCGCATCGTCGAACCCCGAGTAGGGGGCGATGCCGACCACCGGTCCGAACACCTCGAGCGCGCACACCTTCATGTCGTCGCGCACGTCGGTCAGCACCGTCGGGCGCAACACGCCGTCGTCGCCGACGTCACCTCCGCAGGCGAGGGCGGCACCCTGCGCCAGCGCCTCGTCGACCCAGCTGTGCACCCGGTCGCGTTCGCCCGTCGAGATGAGAGCACTCACGTCGGTGCTCTCGTCCATCGGATCGCCGACCACAAGGTTTTTCACGCGGTCGACGAGCGCCTCGGTGAAGCGGTCGGCGAGCGACTCGTGCACGAACACGCGCTGCGTGCTGATGCACGATTGACCTGCGTGGCTGAATCCGGCGACGGAGATCTTGGCTGCAGCGGTCTCCCAGTCACCCGACGGTTCGATGATCACCGGCGCGTTGTTGCCGAGTTCGAGCCCGACCTTCTTGCGGGCGGCCTTGGCCCGGATTCCCCAACCGACCTCGGGCGAACCCGTGAAGGTGATCATCGCGATGTCGTCGTGTTCGACGATCGCGTCGCCCACGGTCGCGCCACCGCCGGTGACGACGTTGACGTGTCCCGGAGGTAACCCGCATTCGTCGCGCAGCAACTCGACGAGCCGGATCGCCGACATCGGTGTCTGGCTCGCCGGCTTCAGCACCACCGGGCAGCCCGCGGCGATCGCCGGCGCGAGTTTGTGCGCGACGAGGTTGAGCGGGAAGTTGAACGGGCTGATCGCGCCGATCACGCCGATCGGGACACGCAACGTGAACGCGAGTTTGCCCGCGCCCGCGGCCGACGCGTCCATGGGGACCATCTCGCCGGCGAGCGAACGTGCCGCGACCGCGGCGAACTGGAACGTGCTGACGGCGCGCTGCGCCTCGACGCGCGCCGTCTTGATCGGCTTGGCTGCCTCGGCCGCGACGATCCGGGCCAACTCCTCGACGTGATCTGCCAGGGCGGTGGCGGCACGATCGAGGATCTCGGCGCGTAGGTAGGGCGCGAGCGCGCCCGCATCGTGGACCTGCCGCGCGATCGCGGTCGCCTCGGCAACCTGGCGGGCGTCGCACTTGGGCACTCGACCGAGCAGCGCGCCGTCGTAGGGCGAACGCACCTCGATCCACTCGCCGGTGGTGAGGCTCGTGTCGCCGAACGGGAGTGAAAAGTCCTGCGTCATGGGCGGGAGAGTATCGGTACGGTGCGCGGCGTGGAACGGGTCGCCGAGATCGTGGCACGCGTCGATCCGAGCGCGCGGATCGTCGCGGCCACATCGCTCGGTGGCGGTCTCTCGAACCGCACGACGATCGTCGAGGTCGAGTTCGGAAACCCACCGCGGGCGGGTCGATGGCTCGTGCGCGACCGCCACGGCGAGTGCGCGCCGGGCGACCGCGAGGCCACCGCCTCGGTCGTGCGCGAGGCCGCGGTGCTCGTCGCCGCGCGCGGGTGGGGTCTGCCGGTGCCGCGCGTGGTCGGGCGGGTCGACGACGCGCTGGTGCTCGAGTTCGTCGACGGCGCGGTGCGCCTCGAGCGAACCTTCGGCGCGATTGCCGCGGTCGCGCTCGCTGACACCTTGGCGCGTATCCATTCGCTGCCGCCGGTCGCCGGTCTGCCCGATCGGGCCTCGTATCTGTGCGAGCGGCTCGATGATCAGCCGGCGGTGATGGACCATGCCATGCGCGAACCCGAGATCCGCACCGCGATCGCGCGGCTCGGTGTGCCGCGTGCCGCGCGCCCGGTGGTGCTCCACGGTGACTACTGGCCGGGCAACGTGGTGTGGCAGGGCGATGAACTCGCGGCGGTGATCGACTGGGAGTCGGCTGCGATCGGTGATCGCCTCGCCGACGTTGCGATCGCTCGCCTCGACCTTGCCTTCGTCTACGGGTTCGCGGCATCGCAAGCGTTCACCGAGCGCTACCGGACTTCACGCCCGTTCGCCGAGTTCGACCTCGTCGTCTGGGATCTCGTCGCGGCGCTCCGGCCGTGCGGCGTCATCGATGCGTGGGCCTCTGCCTGTCCCGCACTCGGCCGCCCCGACCTCAGCGAGGAGCGGATGCGCTCGATCCACGCCGACTTCACCGCCCGCGCCCTGCGCCGCGCCCACGCCGACGCGACCTGACAACCAATTGGTCCACAACTGCGCGATGTCAGCAGTTGTGCGCCAATTGGTGGGGAGTCAGGGTCGGCTGAAGGCGGGGCTCTGGTTCTTCGGGAGTTCGTCGAGCGGGGTCGCCAACTCGGCGACCGTCGGGCCGAACTCGTCGGCGAGCGGTTGCAGCGCCGCGAGGTCGAATCCGTACACCGCCGCGGTGTTCTCGGCGAGGACCATCCGCAACTCTTCGGGGCCGAACCCGGCGAAGGTGTGACGGATCGATTCGCGGCTGTGCGGTGAGCACGCCTCGACGTGGGGGTAGTCGCTGCCCCACAGGATCCTGTCAAGGCCGATCTTGCGCATCGCTCGGGTGTCGCCCGGCGACGGGAAGGCCGCGCCGACGAAGCAGTTGCGCCGGAAGTAATCGCTCGGACGGTGCGGCAGGATCGACGACTCATCGATGCCCAACTCGCCGATCCTGCCGTTGCGTCGCATGTCTGCCCACATGCGATCCATCTGGTCGAGCACCGGCGGGACCCATGCGGTGCCCTGCTCGGTGAACACGACCTGGATGCCCGGGAAGCGTTCGAAGACGCCCCCCAAGGTCAGGTGCCACAGCGCCCGGTTCCCCCAGAATCCAGCCTCCATGACGTACATCAGCACCGCGGCGCGATGGCGCGGCATCTTCGGGACGCCGGTGCCGCCGCCGTGGCTGCTGATCGGCATCCCGAGTTCTTGGCACACGGCCCAGATCGGGTCGTAGCGATCGCAGAACAACGGGTCGATCCACGGGGTGTCGGGCGCGACGCCGGGGAGCAGCACACCCCGCAGGCCGTGCTCCTTGGCCCAGCGGATCTCCGCGACGGCGTCGTCGACGTCGTTCAGGAAGATCTGCGCCTGCCCGGCGCGCCGGTGCGGCATCTCCGCGCAGAAGTCCGCGAGCCAGCGATTGTGGGCGCGGATCCCGGCGAGGCGCGCGGGGTACTCCTCGGGCGAGGGTGCCGGCGCGATCACCGAACCGGTCGGGAAGAACGGCGGGACGGTGTTGGGGTAGATGACCTCGGCGACGACACCTTCGGCGTTCTGGTCGTTGACGCGCCGTTGGGTGTCCCAGTTGCGGGTCCGCCCGTCGCCCTGCAGGTCGCGGAACGGGTTGGTGTAGCGGCCGCGCCAAGCGTCGAACTCGTCGAGCCACTCGGCGTCGAGGTACTCGCGGTACTGGGCGTGGCTCCCGCCGGCGTGGCAGTCGGAGGAGATGACGACGTAGTGGTCTTCTGCGCGCATGGTGCAACCCTCGTTCGTGCGTTCGCGCGCTCGTAGGGCCGAAGGTCCCGCTGCCGGCGTCGCTTGGTCCGGCGTGTCCCAGCCGTCGCCCGTGGTGGGTACGTTGCACGAGTGGCGTCGGCCCGGAGTCGCAAGGCGAGGTATGCCCGCCGGCGCAAGCGGCGAATGGATCGTGTTGAGCACGACCTCACTGACGAACAGTGGGCGGCGCTCAAACAGGCTTGGGGCGGATGCGCGTACTGCGGCGAAGAATCGAAGCCCGTGCAGCGTGACTGCGTCTTGGCGCTGTCTCGCGGAGGCCGCTACACGCTCGACAACGTCGTGCCCGCCTGCCGCTCGTGCAACACCAGCAAGTGCAACGACGAAGTCACCTCATGGCTGCGTCGCAAGCGGCTCGACGAGCGCGCCTTCCTGCTTCGCCACGACGAGATCAGCGCCGCGGTCGCGCAACGACTCCGCGCCTGTGCCAGCGAACGCAGCGATCCCACCGACCAGACCGGTTGATTCCGAGTCTCGGTGAGGTTCGCGAACGCCGAGCCGGGCCGTACCCATCGCGCACGCAACTTCGCGAGAATTGCGCCGGGTCGCGACATGCAACTCCCATGTGGTTGGGCGTAGGCCCGACCAGCCTGATTCCGCATCGGCGGCAAGAACGGCGTGCGCCCTCGGCAGGATTCGAACCTGCGCACACGGCTCCGGAGGCCGATGCTCTATCCCCTGAGCTACGAGGGCGGGAACAGGGCGATCACCCTAGCGTGAGGGTTCTCGCGTTCGACCGGCCGAATCGCGCCGCGGCGAAGCCGACGGCGATGCCGCGAGATCAGCTCGCGAGGAGCAACGAGATGCGCCGGTTGAGCGCGTCAAGTGTGGCGCGCGTCGCGCTGTCGACCGCGCTGGCGCCCGCGGCCATGCCGTAGAGCTGGCGGTCGTCATCGATGCGCACACATACTCCGACCAACGCCGCGTCAGGCCGGTCGTCGAGCGATCGCACCCATTCGATCGATGCGCCGATGTCGGCGCCGAGTGCGCGGACCGCGTCGAGGGTCGCTTCGACCGCGCCGGCGAGCCCGTTCGACACGGGCGCACGGCCGATGGAACGGCGGCCCGCGAGGTCGAGGTGCACCTCGAGTTCGTCGGTGTCGGGGAACGACAGCACTGCCAGCAGACGCGCCCGAGGCGCGGCGCCAGTTGCGGCCTCGGGCGCGACGCCCTCCGGTGCGGGCGGCGGCGGAGGCGCCGTTGCCGGCGCGGCGCCGGTGCTCGCGTCAGCGGCGGTCGCGGTCGGAGCGTCGACGGCAGCAACGGCCGCCGGTTCGACCTCAACTACTCGCTCGCGCCAGCGGATGACCTCGACGGCGACGGGCCGATCACTGTGACGCGCGGCGATGCGCGTTGCCGCGACCGGCAGCGGTGTCTCGAGCGACTCGGTGGCCGTGACGTGCAACTGGATCAGGAGCAGATCGTCGTGCGTGTCGAAGCCGGCGGCGCGAACGCCGGGGAGCTTGCGCAGTTCGAGTTCGAGATCGTCGAGCATCGTCATGACGTGCCCTCGGTGCCCGAAGGCGTCCAGGGCTCACCCGGGTCGGCGGCGAGCGCAATGGGGGACACGGTCGCGCCGCTGACGGCGCCCGACCCGGAGGCGGCTGCGCGGGCTGCCTTGCGTGCCTGCTTGTCCGCGTAGAGCCGCTCGTCGGCGAGTTGGAACAGCGAATCGAAGTCTCCCGCCTCGGTCGGGCAGACCGCGACGCCGTAGCTGAACTCGGGCGCGGGCGTGTGGTAGCCCGCGGCGCTGCGGACCCGCTCGATCAGCCCTGGGACCGCGTCGACGTCGGTGCCCGGCAGGATCATGGCGAACTCGTCGCCGCCGATGCGCGCCGCGTTGTCGCCGAAGCGCAGGGCGCGGCGGAAGCGCTCACCGACATCGCGCAGCGCCTCGTCGCCGGCTGCGTGTCCGGCCGTGTCGTTGATGGTCTTGAGCCCATCGAGATCGAGGATCACCAGCGTGAACGCCCAGCCGTAGCGGTTTGATCGGGCGATTGCCATCTTGAGCAGACGGTCGAAGCTGCGACGGTCGTAGAGCGCGGTGAGCGGGTCGTGCCAGGCGTCGTAGCGCAACACGTCGAAGCGCAGCGCCAGCACGCAGATCGAGATGATCATGTCGCGGTCGATGTCGATGGCGTCGCTCACCGGCTCGGTGAACAGTCCCGTCGGCGCGTCGAGCAGCGCCTCGTCGGCGTCGTCGAGCGGTCGGCGCCCGGCGCGGAACACCTGGCGGCCGAGCCCGGGCTCGTCCAGGACGATCGCCGCGTCCTCGAGGTCGTACTCGCTGACGATGGTATCGAGCGCCTTGTAGATGAGCGCGAGGCCGCTGTCGTTGTCGGTGAGCTCGGCGGCGAGTTGCGCGCTCAGGTTGCTCATGCGCCCGGGTTCCTCCGATCCGCCACGGGAGTGTGGTGGATCCGTACGACGAACGGCTGGCGACCGCGCTGCGCGGCCGTCGGATGACCAAGAGTAAACCGACCGCGCGGGGCGTGAATAGGTCGATCATCCCTTTCGAGCAAATCAAACCCTTCGGGGAGGACCCGTGTGACCCCGGTAACATGCGGCGTTTCGCCGCGTGCGCAGGCCGCGTCGACGGGCCGCGCGTTCGACAGAGGGAATCGGTTCGTGATTCGAGAGGACCTGACCGCTGCGCTGCACGGGGCGGTCGGCGCGCTCGGTCTGCCCGATCCCGGCGAGATCACCCTCGATGTGCCGCGCCAGCGCGCGCACGGCGACTGGTCGGCCAACGTGGCCATGCGGGTCGCCAAGACAGCGGGCCGAGCGCCGCGTGACGTCGCCGCCGACCTCGTCGGCGCCCTCGAGGCGATGCGCCTGCGGCACGTCTCGGGCATCGACATCGCTGGTCCCGGCTTCATCAACTTCCGCCTCGCCCCGGGGTGGCTCCACGACCTCGCCGCCGAGATCCTCGTGGTCGGCCCGGCCTACGGGCACAGCACCGCGCTCGCCGGGCGGCGCATCAACCTCGAGTTCGTGTCGGCGAATCCGACCGGTCCGCTGCATGCGGGCGGTGGCCGCTGGGTCGCGACGGGCGACGCCATCGCCAACCTGCTCGCGGCGCAGGGCGCCGAGGTGCACCGCGAGTACTACCTCAACGACACCGGTTCGCAACTCGACAACCTGCGGACCTCGCTCGCCGCCCGCTATCACGGCCGCGAGGTTCCCGAGGACGGCTACCCCGGCCCGTACGTCATCGACATCGCAGCCGACGCACGCGCGGTCCACGGCGACGACCTGGACGACGACGCTCTGCTCGAGTTCGGCCTCGCCCGCATCATCAACGGGATCCGCGACGATCTCGCGCGCGTTGGCGTGCACTTCGATACCTGGTTCTCCGAGCAGACGCTACACACGCGCGGCCGGGTCGCCGACGTGCTCGGGCGGCTTCGTGCCGCGGGACACACCTACGAGAAAGATGGCGCCGAGTGGCTACGGACCGAAGACTTCGGTGATGACCGCGATCGTGTACTCGTCAAGTCCGATGGGTCGACCACCTATCTCTGCAACGACCTCGCGTACCACCGCGACAAGTTCGAACGCGGCTTCACGCACCTCATCGACATCTGGGGCGCCGACCACCACGGCCAGGTGAAGTCGATCCGCGCGGGCATCGAGGCGCTCACCGGCCGGAGCGACGAACCCGAGATCATCCTCGGCCAACTCGTGACGCTCCTGCGTGACGGCCAGCAGGTGCGGATCGGAAAACGCAGCGGCACCTTCGTCGCGCTCGCCGACATTCTCGACGAGGTCGACGCCGACGTCACGCGCATGACCTTCTTGTTGCAGAGCCTCGACACCCGTCAGACCTTCGACCTCGCGATCGTCACCGCACAGTCGATGGAGAACCCCGTCTATTACGTGCAGATGGCGCACGCGCGGATCGCGTCGATCGCGCGCCGAGCTGCGGAGCGCGGCGTCGAACGCGTCGCGCTCGACGGAGCCGATCTCGGCCTGCTCACGCACGAGCGCGAACTCGAGGTGCTGCGCCAGCTTGCGGTCTACCCCGACGCGGTGGCCGATGCGGCCGCGAGCCGCGCACCGCACAAGGTCGCGCACTGGGCTCACGAGTTCGCGGGCGCGTTCCACGGCTGGTACCACGACTGCCGGGTGCTCGACCAGGATCCGCCGCTCACCCAGGCGCGGCTGTGGTTCACCGAGGTGTGCCGGATCGTGCTCGCGAACGCACTCAAGCTGCTCGGTGTTGGCGCGCCCGACGAGATGGCGCGCCTGGAGGAGACCGAGTGAGCATCTGCCGAATGCGCAGCGTGCGGATGGTGGTGAGCGGGGGAGTCGCGCCGGCGGAGCCGTCGTGAGCGCGATCGATCTCGGCCTGCTGCCCCGCACCGCGAGGGTCGATGACGAGGGTCGCCTGCTGGTCGGCGGTGTCGACTGCGAGGCGCTCGCGGCCGAGTTCGGCACGCCGCTCTATGTGTACGACGAGGCCGACTTGCGCGCCCGGTGCCACGAGTACCGCATGACGTTCCCCGGCGGTGTCGCCTACGCAAGCAAGGCGTTCCTCTGCGGCGCGATGGCCCGAATCGTCGACGACGAAGGCCTCGACCTCGATGTCGCGACGGGCGGCGAACTCGCCGTCGCGCTCGCCGCGGGGTTCCCTGCGACGCGTGTCGTCGTCCACGGCAACAACAAGTCCGAAGACGAGTTGCGCGACGCGATGCGCGCCGGCGTTCAGGCGATCGTGCTCGACAGCGCCGACGAGTTCGAGCGCATCGAGCGACTCGTGCACGACGAGAGCCTCGTGTCGCCGCGAGTGCTCGTGCGCGTGAACCCCGGCGTCGACGCGCACACTCATGCGTACCTCGCGACGGGTGTCACCGATTCGAAGTTCGGCTTCGGCCTCGACAACGGCGAGGCGTTCGCGATCGTGGAGCGCATCGCCAGGAGCAACTCGGTGCGCCTCGGCGGGCTGCACACGCACATCGGCTCACAGATCTTTCGTGCCGCGGGCTTCGAGGCCGCGCTCGAACGACTCGTCGGCTTCGTACGCGACATCGAGGCGAAGCTGCACCTGCCGGTGGACGAGGTCAGCATCGGCGGGGGCCTCGGCGTCCGGTACGTCGCAGGTGACGACCCGCCCTCGATCGCCGAGCACGCCGCCGCGGTGCACGAGAACTTCGGCCGCTTGCTCACGGCGTCGGGTGTCGATCACCATCCCTTCCTGACGACCGAACCAGGACGATCGATCGCCGGCCCGGCGGGAATCACGCTGTACCGCGTCGGCACGATCAAGGACATCCCGGGCGTGCGGACCTACGTGTCGGTCGACGGCGGCCTCTCCGACAACCCGCGCCCGGCCCTGTACGACGCCGAGTACGAAACCTTCGTGCCCGCTCGGGTTGTGGCCGATCGGAACCGTGTGGTGACCATCGCGGGCAAGCACTGCGAGCAGGGCGACCTGCTCGTGCGCGACGCGCGCGTCCCCGACGACCTGGCAGTCGGTGATGTGCTCGGCGTTGCCTGCACCGGAGCGTACGGCCACAGCATGGCGAGCAACTACAACGCGATGCTGCGCCCCGCGGTGGTGTTCGTCGCGGACGGCGAGGCGCGGGTCGTCGTGCGCCGCGAGACGATCGCGGATCTGCTCGCACGCGAGGTTCCTGCCAGACTGGACGCATCATGAACGCCGCTCGATTCACAACGAACGCCGGTCACGGGACGCGGCGATGACGAACGACAAGATCCGAGTCGGCATCTTGGGGTGTGGCAATGTCGGTGGCGCGCTGGTGCGCCTACTCGACGACCACGCGGCCGTGATCCGCGCTCGTGCTGGCGTGCCGATTCACGTGGCGCGGATCGCGGTGCGCAACGTGTCCAAGGACCGCGGCCTCGATCTGCCCGACGGCGTGCTCACCAACGATGCCGCCGCGGTCGTCGCCGACCCCGATGTCGACGTCGTTGTCGAGTTGATCGGTGGGATCGAACCCGCGCGCTCGCTCATTCTCGACGCACTCAAACTTGGCAAGCCCGTGATCACCGGCAACAAGGAACTGCTCGCCAACGTCGGCCAGGAACTGTTCGAGGCGGCCGAGAGCGCAGGCGTCGATCTGCTGTTCGAGGCGAGCGTCGCCGGCGGCATCCCGATCATGCGACCGCTGCGCGAGAGCCTGGCGGGCGAACGGATCCGCCGCGTGATGGGGATCGTCAACGGCACGACGAACTTCATCCTCACCCGCATGACCGAGGAAGGCTCGGGATTCGCCGAGGCACTCGCCGAGGCGCAGAGCCTCGGGTTCGCCGAGCGCGACCCCACCGCCGACGTCGAGGGGTTCGACGCCGCGGCCAAGGCCGCGATCATCGCGAGCATCGCCTTCGGGGCCAAGGTCGTGGCCGGTGACGTCTACCGCGAGGGCATCAGCCAGATCACGGCGTCGGACATCGCCGCTGCCGCACACCTCGGCTATGTGTTGAAGTTGCTCGCCGTCGCCGAGGAGATCGGCGACGCGCTCGCCGTGCGCGTCCATCCCGTCATGGTGCCGTCCGATCATCCGCTCGCGTCGGTGCGCGGCAGCTTCAACGCCGTGTTCGTCCAGGGTGCGGCGGTCGGCGACCTGATGCTCTACGGCCGCGGCGCCGGAGGCGGTCCGACTGCCATCGCGGTGCTCGGCGATCTGATCGACGCGGCGAAGAACGTGCATTCGGGTGCGCGCGGCGCGACCATCGGCACGCTCGCGAAGAAGCGCATCCTGCCCATCGACGAGGTGCAGAGCCAGTACTACCTAACGCTCGATGTCGCCGACCGACCCGGCGTGCTCGCCACGATCGCCGGCGTGTTCGGTAAGCACGACGTGTCGATCCGCTCGATGCAGCAAACGGGCCCCGGCCGCGACGATGGCGCCGACGGCGTGGAGGCGAAGCTCGTGTTCGTCACGCACCTCGCACGCGAAGCCGACCTGCAGGCCACGATCCACGACGTGCGCGAACTCGAGATCGTTCGCAGCGTCGGGTCAGTGCTGCGGGTCATCGGCGAAGAGGGCTGAGCGCGATGGCGGCGTATGGCTGGCGCGGTCTGATCGAGGAGTACCGCGGCCGGCTCCCGGTCGACGCGACGACTCCCGTCGTGACCCTGCTCGAGGGCAACACGCCGCTCGTGCCCGCGCCGCGTCTCTCCGAACGAACCGGCTGCGACGTGTTCTTGAAGTGCGAGGGCCTCAACCCGACGGGTTCGTTCAAGGATCGCGGCATGACGATGGCGATGAGTCGTGCCGTCGCCGACGGCGCCAAGGTCGTCGTGTGCGCGAGCACGGGCAACACGAGCGCATCGGCCGCGGCCTACGCGACGCGCGCCGGGCTCATCTGCGCGGTGCTCATCCCCGAGGGGCACGTCGCGCTCGGCAAGCTCGCGCAAGCGCTGATCCACGGCGCTCGCACGCTCCAGATCCGCGGCAACTTCGACACCGCACTCGGCCTCGTGCGCGAACTCGGCACTCGTGACGGTGTGCAGATCGTCAACTCGATCAACCCCTATCGCATCGAGGGCCAGAAGACCGCTGCGTTCGAGATCGTCGACGTGCTCGGCGACGCCCCACACGTGCACTGCATGCCGGTCGGTAACGCCGGCAACATCACCGCGTACTGGAAGGGGTACCGCGAGTACGCGACCGACGGGATCGCGTCGCGCTTGCCGCGCATGATCGGCTGGCAGGCCGCTGGCGCGGCGCCGCTCGTGATCGGCGAACCGGTGCCGTTCCCCGAGACGCTCGCCACCGCCATCCGCATCGGCAACCCCGCGAGTTGGGATGGCGCGATCGCGGCGCGCGACGAGAGCGGTGGCCACATCGGCGCCGTCACCGACGCGCAGATTGTCGACGCCTACAAGATGCTCGCCGCGACCGAAGGCGTGTTCGTCGAACCGGCGAGCGCGGCATCGGTCGCGGGCCTCCTCGTTGCGGGGGAATCGGGTCTGGTCGAGCGCGGCGAACGAGTCGTGTGCACCGTCACCGGTCACGGGCTGAAGGACCCCAACCGCGCGATCGCCGAAGTCGACGCGGGAGCAACCGTCGACGCCAACGCCGACGCAGTCCTCGAATCCCTCGGCCTCTGAACCACCCCGCACCGCAGCGGTACGACGCGCAGCACTGATGCGCGCGGGTACGGTGATGTCGACCGCGGTGTGCGATCGTTCGGTGACCCAACGTGAATCCCTCCGGAGACCAGCCCGTCGATGATGAACCCCCGCGCGCGATGAGCGTGGGGCGCCGCGCGTTCGTCGGCGGCGCGGCGGTGCTCGGCCTGGCAGGAGCCGTTGGTGGGCGAGCGTTGTTCGCGTCGGGATCTGCCCCGAGCCGGCCGCCCGCGAGCGCGCGAACTGTGCCCGAACCGACCAGCACGACTGCACGACCGCAATCGCAGATCTCGCCGGCTGCGCCGATCGAAGCGATCGTCCCCGAGGTCGATGACCCGAGCTTTGACTTACCGGATCCGACGCGGCCGCCCTCCGATCCGTACGAGGACGTCGCGGTCCGGCGTCTCGGCACGATCGCGATCCCGAGCATCGGCCTCGAACACGACGTGTTCGAGGGCGTGTGGCTGACGGTGATCGATCGAGGCCCGGGCCACTGGCCGGGTTCGGCGCTCCCGGGCCAGACCGGCAACTCGGTCTTCCCCGGGCACCGGGTCACGCATTCGCACCCGTTCCTCGACCTCGACCGGCTCGGCGCGGGTGACGAGATCCGCTTCTCGATGGGCAACGGCGAGTTTGTCTACCGGGTGCGCGAGACGCTGATCGTGAGCCCGAAGGACATGTGGGTGGTCGACCAGACCACGACGCCCGAGGTGACCCTCATCGCCTGCCATCCAAAGCACAGCGCCAGGCAACGCATCGTGGTGAAGGGCGACTTCGTCACCGCGACGCCCAGCGCCGCGGCCCGAGCCGCGGCGAACACGATCGCGACCGCCGCGGGCGACCTCGCACTCTGATCGTTGAGAACCGTGGCCGCTCCGGCGATCCGGTTGTCGCCGGCGAGGCCCCGCGCGGACCGTGCAAATCGGTCAGGCGGAGCCGCGTAATAGCTGTGGTCGAGGGCGTGCACGAGCGATCGTCAACGGGAGCGCCATTTCGTTATGGGGGCCCTTGCCCGTACGCTCGGCGCCGGCACGCACCGAGAGTCGGTGCATGCACGCAAGGGGGAGTCATGGCCCGACCCGTAGCCCTCGTCACCGGCGCGTCCGCGGGGATCGGTGACGCCTTCGCCCGGCTCCTCGCGGCGCGTGCCTACGACCTGGTGGTCGTTGCCCGCGACCGGGCCCGGCTCGACGCACTCGCCAAGGAACTTTCCGAACAGCACACCACCAACACCGAAGTGCTCGGCGCCGACCTCATCGACACCGCCCAACTGGCCACGGTCGAGGCCCGTCTGCGCGACCCGCAGCGTCCGGTCGATCTGCTCGTCAACAATGCCGGTTTCGGCACCTACGGGTCGTTCAGCGAACTCGACATCGATGCCGAGACGCGAATGATCGAACTCAACATCCGCGCGCTCGTGCGCCTCACCCACGCGGCGATCGGCCCGATGGTCGAACGTGGCCGCGGGTCGATCCTCAACGTGAGTTCGCTCGGCGGGTTCCAGCCCACACCGAAGATCGCGACCTACGGCGCGACCAAGGCGTTCGTGACCAGCTTCTCGCAGTCGGTGCACGAAGAGGTGCTCGGCAGCGGCGTCAAGGTGAGCTGTTTGTGCCCGGGCTTCACGCGCACCGAGTTCCAGGAACGGGCGCACGTCGAGGCGACCAAGATCCCCGGGTTCGTGTGGCAGACCGCAGACGAGGTCGCGGCCGCCGGCCTGGCCGGGCTGGAGAAGAACCGAGCCTTGATCGTGCCCGGGGCGATCAACAAGTTCACGGCCGGCGCGGTCGGTGCGATGCCGAACCTGCTCGCCCGCAAGAGCGCCCGGGCCGTCGCCCGCTATTACAACTGAGCGCGCTCGCCGCGGCGTACCGGCCGCTCGAGGTCCTTCAGGTCGCAGGGACGAGCTTGCGGATCGTTCCGCCGCGCTCGACGACGTAGAGCTCGCCGTCGGAGTCCTGGCCGAAGCTCGACACCTCTGACACGTCGATGCCCAGGTCGACCGCGACCAGTGGACCCGAGTTCGGCGGATCGCCGCGTGTGTCGAGCGCGAGCAAATCGCCCTTGCAGAAGTCGGCGAACACATAGCCGCCGGCGAGCAACGGGATCGCCGCGCCGCGGTAGACGAACCCGCCGGTGACCGAACAGTTGTCGTCGTCGTGCGCGAGTTCGAACACCGGATCGCGTGCGTCAGCCGGCGTCGGATCGTCGGTATACGCGTGGAAGCCCTCGCGCACGCGCCAGCCGAAGTTCACGCCGCCTTCGGCCGGGCCGGCGACGTCGATCTCTTCGTAGAGGTTCTGGCCGACGTCACCGATCCAGAGGTCGCCCGTCTCGCGATCGAACGAGAAGCGCCACGGATTCCGCAACCCCCACGCCCACACCTCGGGTGCGCCCGTCCCGCCGACGAACGGATTGTCGTCGGGAATCGTGTACGCGGCCTCGCCGTCGGGCGCAGGATCGATGCGCAAGATCTTGGCGAGCAACGACGACCGGTCCTGGCCGCTGTCGAGCGGATCGCCGGCCGCTCCGCCGTCGCCGAGCGCGATGTAGAGCATGCCGTCGAGACCGAACTGCAACCCGCCACCGTTGTGGTTGGGGAACGGTTGCTCGACAGACAGGATCTCGCGCGCCGACGCCTCGTCGACGTCATCGCCCACCATCGCGTACTCGACAACCTGCGTGTCGCCGGATGGGTCGGTGAAGTCGACGTAGAGGTGCTCGCCATCGGGCGCGAACGCGAGTCCGAGCACTCCCTGCTCGTTGCCCTCGCTGACCGCGCCGCGCAGGTCGAGGACGAGTTCGCCGACGGCGCCGTCCTCGCCGACGGCGCGAACTCCCGTGTACTGCTCGGCGACGTAGAACACGCGGGTCCCCGGGCGCGCCACCATGTCGACCGGCGAGTCAAGTCCCGTCGCGAAATCGACGAGCGCGACGCGCGCCGAGGCAGGGTCGGGACGAACGGTCGTCGTGGTCGAGCGGACGGTGGTTGGCGTGGTCGCGGGCGAGGTCGTCGTCGACGGCGCGACGCTCGATGCGACTTCCACTTCATCGTCGTCGGAGCAGGCGGACGCGACCAACGCGACGAAGACCATCGCGACCACAGCGATCCGGGTGGGTCCGGCGCGCGACGGTCGCCGACGATCGTGCGGCGGAACGGATCCCGACCTGCGGTCGGCGGGCGCGAGCACTCGGCGCGAGGGGGGTGGCGAACCGGGCATCGGATGAGGCTACGGATCGGGCACGGCCCGAGCGGGCGCGGGTCCCGGACGGGATGATTCCCTCCAGGGCGGGTGAGGGTGTATGGTGGGCCTGTTCCCCTTCGCCGTGTCGGCGAGCCCCCGATGATGTCCGGGGATCCCCGAAATCCTTCGGACCGGTCGCGGCCGGTCGATGGAGGCGGTAGCGGGTTCGACGCTCACCGGTGAGGCCCGTCCCCGGTGTGGCGCCCCCTTTTCATTTTCTCCCTTTTCCCCGAATAGCCCGGTCCCTGAGTGGCCGGGTGCGGAGCGTGTGATGACCAGTCAGACGTTCGACCGTTCGGCCCTCGACGGCAAGGACCGCGAGCAACTCATGGCGATCGCCGGAGCGCTCGGAGTCAAGTCCCTGTCCCGCATGAAGAAGGCCGACCTCGTCGAAGCGATCGTCAGTGCCGGCGGATCCAACGGCGGCACATCCGGCAACGGCACGACGACCGACAAACCCAAACGCACGATCCGATCGGCCAAGGCCAGCGAGCTCGACACCTTGGCCCGGCTCGCAGCCGAAGAGGACGCGATCGCGTCCACGACCGGGGTGGTCGACGATCAACCGCCGCTGCCGATCGCGCGCCGGCGCGCCAACGGACCCGCCGGCGCCGAGACCGACACGGCGGCGGGCGCCGCGACGAGCACGTCGAAGGCACGGCCGGACACCGCGCCGACGAAGGCGAAGTCCGACAACGCCTCGCAGGGCCAGCAACAGGGCCAACCGAGTCAACAGGGTCAGCAGGGTCAGCAGGGTCAGGGCCAGCAACAGGGCCAGTGGCGCGACAACGACGGCAGCGGCCGCAACCGCCGCCGCAGGCGCGGCCGCAACCGCGGTGACCGTAACGACTACGAACCGCGCGACGCCGACGCCGCCCAGCAATACACCGGCGAGATGATCGAGGTGGCCGGGCTGCTCGACCTGCGCGACGAGGGCTATGGCTTCTTGCGCACGACCGGCTACCTGCCGGGTCGCAACGACGCGTACGTGTCGGCGTCGCTCGTGCGTCGCCACGCGTTGCGCAAGGGCGACTACGTGCGGGGCGCGACGCGACCGGCATCGAACAACGAGAAGTACGCGGCGATGGGCCGGATCGACGAGGTCAACGGCATGACCCCCGACGACGCCCGCAACCGCGTTCGGTTCGAGGACCTCACGCCGCTCTTCCCGGACGTGAAGCTGCGTCTCGAACTCGCCGATCAGCCGCTCGAGTTGACCGGCCGCATCGTCGATCTCGTGTCGCCGATCGGCAAGGGACAGCGCGGCATGATCGTGTCGCCGCCGAAGGCGGGCAAGACCACGATCATCAAGCAGATCGTCGGTTCGATCGAGCGCAACAACCCCGAGTGCCACGTGATGGTGCTCCAGGTCGACGAGCGGCCCGAAGAAGTCACCGACATGAAGCGCCACGTGCTGCGCGCCGAGGTGGTGTCGAGCACGTTCGACCGTCCGAGCGATGAGCACTGTCACGTCGCCGAACTCGCGATCGAGCGCGCCAAGCGCCTCGTCGAGATGGGCAAGGACGTCGTCGTGATCCTCGACGGCATCACCCGTCTCGCCCGCGCCTACAACTTGGCCGCACCGGCATCGGGCCGGATCATGTCCGGTGGTATCGACGCCGGCGCGCTCTACCCACCGAAGAAGTTCTTCGGCGCGGCGCGCAACGTCGAAGAGGGCGGTTCGCTCACCATCATCGCGACCGCGCTCGTCGAGACGAACTCGAAGATGGACGAACACATCTTCGAGGAGTTCAAGGGCACCGGCAACATGGAGTTGCGCCTCGACCGGCGGCTCTCGGAACGCCGCATCTTCCCGGCAATCGACGTCGACAGCAGCAGCACGCGGCACGAAGAGCTGTTGTTCGACCGCCAGCAACTCAACCAGGTGTGGAAGCTGCGCCGGGTGCTGCACGCGCTCGAGGGCGACAACGAGAAGTCGGGCAAGGGGCTCGAGTTGCTGATCGACAAGCTCCGGACCACGCGCAGCAACGACGAGTTCCTCGCCGAGATCGCCAAGGCCCCCACCATCGCGTAGTTCGGCGCAGCGATGGCGCCCGATCCACCCGTCCCGTTGGTTGCCGCCTTGGCGGCGTCCGTAGACTGCGTGCACCTATGAAGACCGACATCCACCCGAACTACATCGAGTGCAAGGTCCACTGCTCTTGCGGCAACGAGTTCGTGACCCGCTCCACCACAGAGTCGCTTCGCGTCGAGCTGTGCTCCGAGTGCCACCCCTTCTACACGGGCAAGCAGAAGCTCGTCGACACCGGTGGCCGGGTCGAGCGCTTCCAGCGTCGCTACGCGAAGACGAAGAAGAAGTAGCGCGCGCATGAGCCGCGGTTCGCCCGAGCCGCGAGCGATGGGCGGTCAGGCCGTTCTCGAAGGCGTCATGATGCGCGGCGCCGACACTTGGGCGGTGTCCGTCCGCCGCGCCGACGGCACGATCGAGACCAAGGTCGAAGCGATCGACGCCACGGTCACGCGGCGCCAGGCGATTCCGCTCGTGCGCGGCGTGCTGGCGCTCGCCGAATCGCTGCGACTCGGCTATCGGGCGCTCGCCTGGTCGGCCAACCAGCAGTTGCTCGGCGAGATCGCCGTCGACGAGGCCGAACTCGCCCGTCTCGACGAGTTCGCGCCTACGCCCGGCGGGATCGATCGGTCCGGTCGGACCCGAGCCCGCGACGACCGCCGCGCCGAATTGCAGGCGCGCATCGATGAGGGCAAGCGGGCCGTCGAGAGCCTCTCTGATCGCGCCGTGGGCGCGTCGATGGTCGTCGCGCTCGTCGTGTTCGCAGCCGTGTTCCTCGTCGTCCCTGCGCTGATCGGCAAGGGCGTGCACGGCCGCCTTGGCGGTGTGCCGTTCCCGGTGTTCGAGGCGGTGATCCGGCTCGGCTTCTTCGTCGGCTATGTGGCGCTCATCTCGCGCATCAAGGAGATCCGAAGGGTGTTCGAGTACCACGGCGCCGAGCACAAGGCCATCGCCGCGTACGAGCGTGGCGTCGAACTCACTCCCGAATCTGCCGACCAATTCACGACCGCGCACGTGCGATGCGGTACCAACTTCTTGCTCACGGTGATGGTGATCGCGATCGTGACCTATTCGTTCGTGCCCACCCCGAACCTGTGGTGGGTGATCGGGTCCCGCGTCGTGCTGATCCCATTGATCGCGGGTGTGAGCTACGAGCTCATTCGCGCTGCGGCCCGGCACTTCAACCGAGCGTGGGTGCGGGCGGCGATGCGTCCCGGCTTGTTGCTCCAGCGGCTCACAACTCGCGAGCCGAATCTCGATCAGCTCGAGGTCGCGATCGCCAGCCTGCGAGCGTGTATGACCGTCGAACAGCTCGCCGACGTGGACGCGCGTGCCGGTATCCGCACCCCGCAGATCCGTTTCGCCTGATGCGCTGGGCGTGAGCGCGCAGGCGCGCCGGTGTGATTCACTGGCTGGACTCAGCCAACGTTGTCCGCCGCAGAGGGATGGGACAACCAGGGTCGAGGGATTCGAATCGGGGAGTCGACATGGGGAGAGGTCGATGAATGGCACACAGCTCACCTGGACCGAGGCCGAACTCCTGGCCAGCGACGGTCTTGAGGCGCCGCTTGTCGTGCAGGGACGGCGTTGCCACGGTGGCTTCGACGCGAACGGCGACTACGTCTCGCCGCGCACGAAGGGCCGTGTCCCCGCGATTCGCGCCTGGCAACAACATCACGTCGAGACGTTCGGCGCAGCGATCGTCGTCGCGCCGATCGACACCTGGCCAGAGAACTACCCCAATGTCGCGCAGGCGAAGTTCCTCATCGCGGCTGGTGTCCGTGAGCCGATGATCACCCAACTCACTCGCATCGGTACGGTCGAGGGATTCGGCGCCATGATCCGCCATGCGCACGCCGGCGATTTGCAGCGATTCTTCGATGACCCGATCGAGGGCACGGCGCTCGCCCATCTCGACACTCTCTTTGAAGCACACGCGCGCGACGAAGCGGGGTTCGGTGACGAGGCCGGCCACCGCGACATGTGGTTCGTCGCGCGCGATGTCGCGTTCGAGTCGCCGCCCACGACCGACGAAACGAAGGTGATGCTCGAACGGATGGGGATTCCGAGCACTCCGCCGAGCGCCGAGCAGATCGCCGCCGCACAACTCGAGCTCCGGGTTCACGACGATCTCGACGCCGGGTTCGAGTCGATGATCCGCCGGATGCTGGGCATCTTGTTCATCGAGATCAGCGCCTTTCACACGTTCGCCTGGGCCGAGGCCGTGCTCGCCGATACCGATCTCGTCGCCGGGGAAGGCGAAGCCGCGCGCATCGTGAGTTACATCCGTGCGGACGAGACGCCGCACGTCGAGTACCTGAAGACGGTGCTGAGCGAGATCCGCGACCGCACGTTGATCGGCGAATCGGGCCGCGAGCTCGCTGGCCGCGAGGTCGTTGACCGGCTGTGGAACCTGGCGCTCGCCGAGTCGCTTGGTGTGCGGCGCGGCGCCTTCCTCGCGAGTGTGGTCAGTGAACTCGAGCGCGTGCTCGACGGTCATCGGCGGCGTGAAGCGATCCTCGACGAGTTCCACGAACTCGGCAGTGTCCGCCCCGGTCCCGACGGCGTGTTCGCCGCGGTCGACTGAGCACGTCCGCGATCGAGCGACCGTGCGCCAGGCTCAGTTGCCCGAGTAGGCCGCGGCCGCTGCGGCGCGGGCGAGTTGCTCGTTGCGCGGCGCGGGTGCCGCGGGAGGCGGCGCGGGTACTTCACCGCGGCCCGGAGGCGGAGGGGGAACCGGGCGTCCCTGCCCGTCGTACCAGGTCTCGCGTCCGGTCGCGAGACGACCGTCGCCGTCGCCATCGCCGATGAGGTAGCCGTCGCCGCCCATCATCAACGAGGTGTTCTGGATCCGGCCGTCGCCGTTCAGGTCGAACCATGCGGTCCGCTCGACGCCGATGGAACTGCCGAAGTCAGCGATGCCGTGACGCAGCGCGGGCGTGGGGCGGTGGGGTACCGGCGGCGACTCCGTCGGCGCCGGTCGCTGCGGTTGTCCCGCTCGCAATCCAGTTGCGCTGAGTTCCATCGGTGCCATCCCTGGCCCTGACCCAGCTCGCCCGCATTCGTTGACGGCGTGCCCGGGAAGCGACTTGAGCGCGATTTCGGCGGATCGCGGAGAAATTGTGACCCGCAGCACGCCGGTAACCTCGACCGTTCATGTTCGAGCAGCTCGAAGAACTCGCCGACGAGCTGGCCAAGCTCGAATCGGAACTCCCCGCGATCTACGCTTCGGGCGACCGGCGCGCCGCGCGTGACGCCGGCCGACGCGAAAAGGAGCTTCGTCCGGTCGTCGACGCATACGCCCGCTACCGGTCGGCCCGAACCGACCTCGCCGATGCCCGCGAGCTGCTCGGCGGCGAGACCGACAGCGACATGCGCGCCTACCTCGAGGGTGAGATCACCGCGAAGCATGCGGCGATCGAGGCGCTCGAACACGAGATCCGCGAACTGCTCGTGCCGCGCGACCCCAACGACGGCCGCAACGTCATCGTCGAAATCTCAGGGACCGAGGGTGGCGAAGAGGCGAACCTCTGGGCTGGCGATCTGTTCCGCATGTATCAGCGGTTCGCTGACCGGCTCGGGCTCAAGGTCGAGATGCTGGCCAGCCAACTTTCCGACCTCGGCGGCTACCGCGACATCACGTTCCTGGTGAAGGGTGAGGCGGCGTGGGCGCGCTTCAAGTACGAGGGCGGGCCGCACCGAGTGCAGCGCGTCCCTGCGACCGAGAGCCAGGGCCGCGTGCACACGAGCGCCGCGACCGTCGCCGTCCTTCCCGAGGCCGACGAGGTCGACATCGACGTCGACGCGAACGACCTCGAGATCGACGTGTATCGCTCGAGCGGTCCGGGCGGGCAATCGGTCAACACCACCGACTCCGCGGTTCGCATCACGCACAAGCCGACCGGCCTCGTTGTGGCGTGCCAGGACGAGCGCAGCCAACTCCAGAACCGCGAGCGTGCCATGCGGATCCTTCGGTCGCGCCTGTTGCAGATCGAACAGGAACGCCAGGACGCGGCGTTGTCGGCCGCGCGCCGAACGCAAGTCGGCGGCGGCGGTCGTTCGGAGAAGATCCGTACGTACAACTTCAAGGAGAACCGCGTGACCGATCACCGGATCGGGTTGACGATCTACTCCCTCGACCGTGTGCTCGACGGCGAACTGGGCGACATCATCGACGGGCTCGCTGCCGACGAGCGGCGCCGTCAACTCGGCGGCGGATGAGCGAGCGATCGTGGCGCGACTCGCGGCGCGCCGCCGAGCAGGCCCTGGTCGCCGCGGGGGTGGTCAACGCCGCGTCCGAGGCGCGGTGGATCTGCGAGCACGTGAGCGGCCACGAGGGAGTCGAGTGGGCCGAGGTCGAGCGGCGCGCACCGACCGCGCGTCAGGTCGCGCGGCTCCAGGCACTGCTCGGCCGCCGACGCGGCGGTGAGCCACTCCAGTACGTGCTCGGCGGCTGGCCGTTCCGATCGCTCGACGTGCTCGTTGACCCGCGCGTGCTCATCCCGCGTGCCGAGACCGAATGGGTGGTCGAGTTGGCACTCCGCGCCGCGCCGCATCCGGGCGTCGCGGTCGACCTTGGCACCGGATCGGGTGCGATCGCCTTGTCGCTGGCGCGTGAACTCGACAGGGTGATGGTGCACGCGACCGATGTCTCAGGCGACGCGCTCGCGGTTGCGCGACTCAACGGTGCGGGGAACGGGATTGGCAACGTGACCTTCCACGAGGGCGACTGGTATACGGCACTCCCGGCGACGCTCACGGGCGCAGTCGGGCTCATCGTGAGCAACCCGCCCTACGTCGCCGAGACGGAACGGTCGGAGTTGCCGCGCGAGGTCGTCGATCATGAGCCGCTCATCGCATTGCTGGCCGGGGCCGACGGGCTGGATGCGATCCGACGGGTTGTCGGAGAGGCGCGTGGGTGGCTCAGGCCGGGCGGGATCATCGTGGTCGAGCACGGCGTGGCGCAACGCGACGCAGTGATCGGTCTGGCACTCGGGGCCGGTCTGGTCGACATCCGCGACGAACCCGACCTCGCCGGCCGAGCGCGGGCCCTAATCGCCCGAGCTCCGTGACCACCCGATCCGCCGACAACCCTCGCTGTGCGAACGATCCAACCCCGGGCGTCAGGTTTCGCGCTCGTGCGGATCCATGCGTTGCAGGTAGGCCTGATCGATCGCGACCCACAGCGTCTTGCTGAACGGATACCACACCAACGGACCGACCAAGGCGACCGGGACGAGCACACCGAGAATCGGCGCGACGGGCACCTCGGGGATGGTCGCGACGAGCAGGCCGACCAGCAAGATGATCATCAGGCCACCGGTGCAGACGAAGTTGATCGCCAGCGCGCCCGCCCAGTAGCCCGATTCGCGCTCGAAGTGCAGGCCGCAGCGAGGGCAGTCGGGAACCATCATCACCCAGCGCCGGAACAGCTTGCCGGACCCGCAGCGACCGCAACGCCGGGTGAGTCCGCGCGCCAAGATGGCACCGCGCCCGATCGTGCGGGTAGTCGGGCCGGGCCTCCGTGAAGCGGGCACCCGGTTCATGCCAGCGGCTCTCCGAGGTTCGGCTCGACCAGGTTCGGCTCTCCCGAGGCGGAGGCGGCTCGGATCGTCACCCGCCGATTCTCCCACGCGTCGGTCATCATCGATTGCATCGCATCGCGGTCGAGCACATTCGCCCAGACGCGATCGCCTGCGTCGGTCAACGCGACCACCACACCCGCGGTTGCGGTGCCTTCCCGATCGATCGGCACCGAGGTCGCTTCCACGGTCGCGCTCCCCGAATAGGTGGCGTGGCAGTGCCGCGACGGCGTGGAGTCGACTTTGCGCTGTGTGGTCGCGGGATCGACCCGCACGTAGCCGGCGCGTGGCGGTGTGGTCGACCAGACGCCACACGAGTGCTTCGTCGCGTACCAGCCGAGCCCGGTGGTGACACCGACCGATCCCGGGTCGGCGCGCAGCAACTCGACCATGCGCGCCACCGCGTGCGTCGGGTAGTTGTTCAGCGGGCCGCCCGCGAAGCACAGACCACCGGTGACGGTGAGCGGACGTTCGTCGCCGCGATCCGGTCCGACCACACCGATGCTGTCCATCGCCAGTTGTACGGCCGAGGGAAAGCACGAGTAGAGGTCGAACCGCGCGACGTCGTCGACTCCGAGACCGGCCGCGCCGAGTGCGTCATGCACGACAGCTCCGATGCCGACAGATTCGCCGAGCCAGGCGCGTTCCGAGACGAACCAATGGTCATGTGCGTCCGCGCCGGCGAGAAGGAACACGAGCGCATCGTCGGCGATCCCCGCGGCGTGGGCGCGCTCGTATGACGTGATGATGAGCGCCGCGCCTTGATCGACGTCGACGTTGGCGTTCATCCGTTTCGTGTACGGGAAGTTGATCATCCGGTTGTCGGTGGTCGGCGTAATGATCTCTTCGGGCGTGTAGGCGACGCGCGACCAGGCATCAGGATTCGCGGCTGACGCCGCGGCGAAATGCGACCACAGGCGACCGATGTGCTGCTGGTGATCTGCGATCGTGCGACCCGCGCGGCCGCGCAACGCGGTTTCGAGGAGGGGGTAGATCTGCGTCGGGGCCGACGCCCGGTGTGCGTTCTCGATGTGATTCGTTCCCGCCCGGTCGCTCCCGATCACCGTCGCGCACCGCGGATCATCGGTGTGCTCGAAAGCGACTTCGGCGCCCGCGGCGCGTGCCTTGCGGCGTCCGTGCAGCACTTCGGCCCCGCCGACGAGCACGATGTCGCGCTCGCCCGCGAGGATCGCCGAGCCCATCTCGTTGAGCAGCAGTTGCGGCGAGTTCCCGCCGATGCTCGAGACGACGGTCGAACGAGGCTCGATCCGCAGCTCTCGTGCGACGGCGGCGCCGGGGTCCGGGTAGCGCCACGAACCGATGAGCACCGTGGCGACCGTGTCGACCGAGCCGAGTAGACCGCGCGCCTCGTCACCCGCGAGTCGAGCCGCGTCGGCGAACAGTTGCACCGGCGAGCGGACCGCATCTCTACCCGCCCGCTGGTTGACCTGTCCGACCCCGACGACGACAGGTGTGCGCGGTTCGATCACGACTTCGGATCCTCGTTGGCGTGCACGCCCATGACGGGCGTGATCGCGCCGGAGGCTATTGACCGACGCCGAGCGCGGCCCAAATCGGCTCGGCGCGCGCGACTGAGTCGCGGCACACCGACCGGTAACGGCACCAGCGACACGTGGGTTCCTCCGCGACCCCGATCCAGTCGGATGCGTGCATCGACCGGACGATGTCGTGGATCCGCGCCCCGATCGCGGTGAGATCGTCGTCGCTCGGCTCCCAGACGTCTGGATCTTCGTCGATCTCGGGCGACAGGTACTCGTAGCGCAGGCGCAACACGCGGCCGCGGCGGGCGACCCGCGCGGCGAGGATCCAGGCCTGCAACATCGCGCGCGGATCCTCGTCGATCTGGTGATACCACTGCGCCCCAGTCTTGTACTCGCGCACGTCGACCACGTTGCCGCGCACCCAGATCGCGTCGTAGCGGGCGCTGGCGAGGAACATCGGTTGCACCCGCAGAAAGCGCACGAAGGTCTGCTCGTGGAACGCAAACTCGGCGTCGGCAGGACACCGACGCGCGTGCCGTTCGATGAGCGAGCGGTTGACATCGGTGTCTTGGTCGAGTTCGCGAAGAACTTCGTCGACGACCGTGGCGTCGTGACAGGAGCCGCGCAGGTGGATCCGGTGCAACAGGTCGTGAGCGACGAGTCCGTGGGTGTTGCTCGGACCCCCGTCGCTCGGCGGCAGACCCTCGAGATATTGCAGTGCGTACCGGCGGGGGCAGGTGGTGAAGGCCTCGATCGCGGAGGGCGTGATCGAAAGGATCGCGTCGAGCGACGGCGCCCGCCGCGCGGCTCGCTCGCTCATTGCGCGTTCACCGCGTCGCACGACGGGATGAAGCTGCAACCCGAGCAGTCGCGTCCAGGGGACGCGTCGGGCATCCGGTCGTCGTCACGGGTTCGGCACGCCCACTCGGCTACGCGCTCGATGCGTTCGCGACCTGCTTGAACGAGTCCGGGATCGGCGAGCGGGACCTCAACCGCGTCGAACGCGAGTAGGTCGGCGAGCACGAGCACGAGGCGGTCGTCGTCGCACCAGCGAGCCGCGCGCGCAGCCAGCACCTCGATGTGGTCGGGGACGCGGACGGCGTCGTTGCGCAACGAGATGTCGAGCAACTCCGGCGTGCCGTCGTCGCGGCGCAATGCGATGCCGGGTGGCCACACCATGCGGACGCCAAGTTCGTCGAACTCGGAGGTCGGGTCGGGCTCGAACGGTTCGGTGCGCGCCGCGCGTGCCGCGAACAGCTGCGTATACCCGCGCGCCGCGGCTTGGTGGACGGTGACGGCTTCGGGTCCGAGATCGTTCGGTACGGGGAAGTCGGCGAGCGTCGCGACACGCAGGTCCGTGTGCGCGAGCGCGATGTCGGCTCGGAGCCGGTTGACCACGTCGAAGCGATGGCGGTTGTGCCACTGGCCGCGGCGGCCGCGCAGCTCGAACCAGATCCGGAGCGCACACCCGCCGTCCGGATCGATGATCTCGGCGGAGGTGACCGCGCGCAGGTGACGCGGGCGAAGCGGAACGAGTTCCGGTTCGGCGCCGCTCGGGGCGTTCACGTTCACGCAGACACGGTAGGTGCGCACGCCGCTCCGAAGGGTGCGATCCGCGACTGGCGTGGTCAGCCGGGGCGCGATTGACGACGCTCGCGTGGGAACCCCGAACCGCCGTACCATCGGTCGATGGTCGATGACGCGCGGCCGGATCCCGAGGGTGCGCCGCGGAGCGCGAAACGACGCGCCGCGACGAATCGGCCGCCGACCGAGCAAGTCGCTCCGGTCGCTCCGGTCGAACGGGTCGAACGGGTCGAGCCGGTCGCTCCGGACGAGACAGATGCTCCGGTCGAACCGCTCGATGCGGCTGCGCGTTCCGCGAGTGCCGCAGGTTCGGAACCGGAAGCGTCGCCGACGAGCGCGCGCGTGCCGCGACCGCGCGCGCCGGGTGCGACCGGCGCGGCGAAGGCAAGAGCGCCACGACGCCCGGGTGGCGCGAAGTGGACCGCCGCGGCGACCGACTCGGGCCGCGCGAGTTCGAAACCCGGTACCGCCGAAACCAGCGGACCGCTCCATGACCTGCCGATCGGAGAAGTCGCCGAGGCTGCTGTCGCAGGACCGTCGGTCGATGCCGAGTCGGAGCGGCGCGCTGCCGCGCGCAGGTCGACGACCAAGCGGGCCGCGGGCGAGGCGGCGAAGCCGAGGGCGCCGGACGGCGCCGCGGCTGACACGAGGGCGCGCCCGATCGCCGCCGAACCGACGCGGCGCCCGACTCCTCGCAGGCGCGGTTCGGCACTCGAAGCGGATCACGGCTCGTCGACCGAGCCAGCGCCCGACATCGCCGAGGTTGGCCGCGCCGGCCCCGGGCGCGGTCCCGACCGCGAGCCGCGGCGATCGCCGAGGGGGCGATTGCCGACGAGTCATGACGAGCTCGTACCTACGCCGGCAGATTCGGCCGAACAATCGGATGGCGTGACGCATCTTCCCGGCGGCCAACGTGTGCGCCGGCGCGTCCGTCGTTCGTGGTGGCTGAGTTGGTCGATCGGCGGCTCGGCGCTCGGCGCGATCGGCCGGACGCTGCGCCGCCCGCGCGGCTGGATCGGCCTGCTGATCGGGATCTGGATCGTGGTGTCCGCGGTGCTGCTCGTCATGGCGAAACAGGACGCCGACCGCGGGCTCGACCAACTGCGCGCGGTGCAAGCCGAACTCGCGCCGGCCGACCGCTTGCGGGGTGAGGGTCATGCGCGCTTCGAGTCGGCCCGACGCGCGTTCGCCGCCGCGCACGCAAAGGCGACCAACCCGTTACTCGCTCCCTGGCGCGTGGTCCCGTTCGTGGGTCGGCAGGTTCGCACGGTCGGGTCGATGACCGGTGCAGCCGAGGATATCGTCCGTGTCGGTGGCCGTGCGCTCGATGCGACCGCGGCGGAGATGGCTGCGACCGACGCGGCCGACGGTGCGGCGCGTATCGAACTCGCACGTCGCCTCGGCGCGATCGCCGCGGCCGCGTCGGCCGAACTCGAAACAGTTCGCGTCGGCCCCGGCCATCTGATCGGCCCGCTGCAACGCGCGCGCGATCGTCTCGACGGGGAGCTCGGACGCCTGCGCGCGACGGTTGCCGACGCCGCGCTCGCGGGCGACGGGCTCGCTCAGTTCCTCCAGGGTCCGACGAGGTACCTCGTGTTCGCGGCGAACAACGCCGAGATGAGGCAAGGTTCCGGTGCGTTCCTTTCGGCGGGGGTGATGACGATCCGGGACGGCAAGTTCGCGCTCGGCGAGATGGAGCCGACCGAGGACCTCATGCTCGATCCGGGCGCGGTTCCGGTCCGCGACGCCGACTTCGCGCGCGAGTGGGGTTTCGCCGAACCCACGACCGATTTCCGCGAACTTGCAACCACGACTCGCTTCGACGTCGTCGCCGCTCACGCGCTCGAAATGTGGACCGAACGCAAGGGTGAGCGGCTCGACGGTGTGCTCGTGCTCGATCCGATCGCGCTGCGTGCGCTGTTGAAGGTGACCGGCTCGGTCGAGGTCGAGGGTGAGGTGTACGACTCGAGCAACGTGGCGTTCGAAATCTTTCTCGACCAGTACGAACTCGTCGAGGCCGGAGCGCCCGGCCAGGCTTTTCGTCGCGACGTCCTTTCGAAGATCGCGCGCGCCGCAATCGCAGAGCTCGAGGCTGGCGGGTGGGACACCATCGACCTGATCGACGCGCTGCGTCCGGCCGTGCGCGGCCGCCATGTCCTCGCCTGGTCGCCCGACGCGGCTCAGCAGGCGGGCTGGAGGGCCATCGGCGTCGACGGCGCACTTGAGGCGGACACGATCGCGCTCGGGCTGCAGAACCGAGCGGGGAACAAGCTCGACCAGTTCGTCGAGATCGAGGCCGTGTTGCACGGCGTACCCGTCGACGATGCCATCGCCATGACGATCGAGATCACCTTGCGCAACACCGCCCCCGAGGACCTGCCCGGCTACGTCGAAGGCCCCTATCTCGGCACGCCGCGGGCCGGGGCCGGCAAGTACCAGGGCTGGCTCGTCGTGGAGTTGCCTGCCTTCGCCCGCAACAACCGAGTCGACGTCGAGGGCGAGCAGGTCCCCCAGGTCGTGAGCGGACGCAGCGGTCCCGGCCAGCGGGTCGTCGGCGCGCTCGTCGAGTTCGAGCGGGGGACCGCAATGCACGCCACGGTTCATTTCGAGTTGCCGGCCGGGTTCGATGCCGTCGCCATCGCGCCGTCGGCCCGGGTCCCGGTCGTGCGCTGGCGCGCCGGTGGCGGTGACTTCGGTGACAGTTCGGGTCGTCGTGTGGAATTGGCCGACATCATCCGCCAATGAGGCGTCCGACCCGTATACATTCACCTTGGCTCTGCCCTATGCTGCGCGGACCTGAGGCGGGGCACCTCGCAGTACCCAGACGTGGCGGCCGGCAGGTCGACCGTCACTGGAGCTCACGTGATCGGGCCTGACCGGCCCAGGTGAAGGAAGAAGAGACATGCTTCGGAACAAGTTGGTGCGGGCGGCGGCTGCCGGCGGGCTCATCGTGGGGGCCATGATTCCGGCCAGTTCGGCCCTCGCGGTCTACGGCGAACCCGAACCGGGCAGCAGCGGCGTTGACAACGGCGGTGCAGGCGACCCGGGCGACTCGGGCACGCTGCCGTTGACCGGTGGTGACGTCATCCAGCTGTCGCTGATCGGTGGAGCGCTCGCCATCGGCGGGACGGTCCTGGTGCGCAGCAACCGCCGCAAGGCGATTGCCGGCTGAGCGCCGCTCCCCGAACCGAATCCATCAGTTCAACCGAACGGCGCGCCCTGGTCGGCGCGCCGTTTCGCAACGCTCGACCCGTCGGCGGCATGAGGCCATAAGACTCGCTCGTCCATGACGACCGGTAGGCCAGAAGGCCGGACGCCGGTTGGGGTGTCACAGATCGGCCGGTGGGCGCGGCGCGAGGTCACGACGATCGCGGTCGCGCCCGCGGCGCGGCAGGATCGCGTCATCGCACACCGTGGCCGGGACGAACGTCGCGCGGCGGCGGCTCGCGACGAGCAGCAGCGCACCCGCGCCGACGAGCATCACCGCGATCGCCATCAGGATGTTGGTGCCGGTCCCCGTGACCGCCAGGGTTGCCGACGTCGTCGACGTGGCACCCGCGACGGTGGTCGCGCTCGTCGTGGTCGATCCGGCGCTCGTCGAACTGCCGAGGCCACTGCCCTGCACGGCGAAGTTGCCGGTCATGTTGGCGTGGAGGGCGCAGGCGTACGACACGGACGTGTCGCCGATCGGAAACGTGTACGCATCGCCCGGACTGAGCATCCCACTCGTGAACGAACCGTCCGACGCAACGACGTGGTGGGTCGCGCTGCCGTTGTTGACGAAGGTGATCGAGTCTCCCGGGTCGACGAGCATCTCCGACGGCGTGAACCGGAAGTCGGTGATCTCGACGGTCGCGCTGGCGCCAGCGACTCGCTCGGCGAGCGCCGCGCCGGCGGTGATCGACCCGACCGCGATTACACCCCCCGCGATCCACCTGCGCCGCATTGGTCCCTCGCCCCTCCGCGCCGATCCGCGGGATCCGCGCCAACCCCGCCGACGACTCTGCTCAACCGAGCGCTCAAGCCGATCCGTCGCGTCCTCCGCCGCCGCGCACTCTAACGGCAGCGATCGCGCCGTGCGAGCGCCGTACACTCGAAGCGAGGTTGCGCACACGGTGGAGCGACAGGGGTCACATGCGCGTCGCGATCGGCTCGGATCACGCGGGCTTCGAACTCAAGTCCCACCTGCGCGAGGTGCTCGCGGCTCGCGGTCATGACGTGGTCGATCTCGGCACCGACAGCGTCGAATCGGTCGATTATCCGCCGATCTGCGCCGCCGTCGCCCACCGGGTCGTGGCCGGCGACGTCGATCTCGGGATCGTGCTCGGCGGCAGCGGCCAAGGCGAACAGATCGCCGCGAACAAGGTCAGGGGAGCCCGCGCGGCGCTCTGCAACGACCTGTACACCGCGCGCATGGCCCGCGCCCACAACGACGCCAACGTGTTGGCGATGGGAGGACGGATCGTGGCCGCAGGGCTGGCCGAGGAGATCCTCGACGTGTTCCTCGGCACCCGCTTCGAGGGCGGACGGCACCAGCGCCGAGTCGACCAGATCCACGACATAGAGCGCGATACCGGTCTCTCCGAACCCGGCCTGCCCGACATCACGACCGAGCCGCGCCACGGCGACCTCGTAGGAGGTACCTGAGATGACGTCCGCCCTCGAGGCTTCCGACCCGACCGTCTTCGAGATCATCGGGCGCGAGCAAGAACGGCAGAACACGACGATCCAACTCATCGCGTCCGAGAACTTCACCTCGCGTGCGGTCATCGAGGCGCAGGGATCGGTCCTCACCAACAAGTACAGCGAGGGCTATCCCCACAAGCGCTACTACGGCGGCAACTTCGTGGTCGACGAGGTCGAGGACTTGGCGCGCGACCGCGCCTGTGCGCTCTTCGGCGCCGATCACGCCAACGTCCAGCCGCACTCGGGCGCGAACGCCAACATGGGCGTGTTCCTCGCGCTCTTGCAGCCCGGCGACAAGGTGATGGGGATGCGCCTCGACCAAGGGGGGCACCTTACGCACGGTTCGCCGGTCAACTTCTCGGGTCGGCTCTACGACTTCGCCGCGTACGGCGTGCACGAGACGACCGAGCAACTCGACTACGACGAGATCGCGCGGCTCGCGCGTTCCGAGCGACCTAAGTTGCTCATTGCTGGCGCCACCGCCTACCCGCGTACGATCGATTTCGCCGCGTTCCGCGCCATCGCCGACGAAGTCGGCGCGCTGCTGATGGTCGATGCCGCGCACATCGCCGGACTGGTCGCGGGCGGTGCACACCCGAGCCCGGTGCCACACGCCGATGTCGTGACGCTCACGACCCACAAGACGCTGCGAGGGCCGCGTGCGGGCGCGATTCTGTGCCGCGAGCAATACGCCGCGGCGATCGACAAGGCCGTGTTCCCCGGCATGCAGGGTGGTCCGCTGATGCACGTCGTCGCGGCCAAGGCCGTTGCCTTCCACGAGGCCGCGCAACCGGTGTTCCGTGACTATGCGGCGAACGTCGTGATCAACGCGCAGGCGCTCGCGTCGGCGCTCGCGGGTCACGGCTTCCGCATCATCAGCGGCGGCACCGACAACCATCTCATGCTCGTCGACCTGCGACCGTTCGAGGTCACCGGCAAGATCGCCCAGGAAGCGCTCGACCGCGCGGGTATCACGACCAACAAGAACGCGATCCCGAACGACCCCGAGAAGCCGTTCGTCACGAGCGGCCTGCGCCTCGGTACGGCAGCGGTCACCACCGCGGGCATGGGCGCCGACGAAATGGTGCAGATCGCCGAGATGATCGCCACGGTGTTGCGTAGCGCCGACGACGACGCCACCCTCGCGGCGGTCAAGGACCAGGCCGCCGCCCTCTGCGGCAAGTTCACGCCGTACCCCTGATCCGCGCGAGGCTTGCCAGCGCGTGACCGGCTATCTCGTCGTCCTTGGTGTCGCCGCGGTCGTCACGGCGTTGACGACCGCGCTCGCCATTCCTGTCGCCAAGCGCATCCGTTGGGTTGCCTACCCGAACGAGCGGTCGATGCACGTCACGCCGCTGCCGAACATCGGTGGCCTTGCGTTGCTCGTCGGCTTCCTCGCGGCGATCGCGGTGGCGTGGCGCATGGACCAGTTCGCCGAGATGTTCCGCGACAACTCCGAACCGATGGGCGTCGTGCTCGCCGGGATCGTCATCACCGCGGTCGGATTGCTCGACGACCGGGTCGACGTGTCGCCGCCGGCCAAGGTTGCCGGCATCGTGCTCGGCGCTTCGATCCTTGCTCGCCTCGGCGTGACGATGTTCTTCTTCCGGGTGCCCTTCAACATCGGCAACACGGACACGGTCGTGCTCTCGCCGGACCTCGCCCCGCTCGTGACGGTGCTCTGGGTCGTGCTGCTCACCAACGCGATCAACCTGATCGACGGACTCGACGGGTTGGCGGCGGGGATCACCGCGATCGGTGGAAGCGCGTTCTTCGTGTTTTCGGATCGTCTGTTCGATCAAGGGTTTCTCGAGGGCTCGAACATCGCGCCGTTGATCGCGATCATCACCGTCGGGGTATGCGCCGGCTTCCTGCCGTTCAACTTCAATCCCGCCCGCATCATCATGGGCGACTCGGGCGCGCTGTTCCTCGGATTGTTGCTCGCCGTCCCGACGATCACCGTCGGCGGACGCACCGACTTCAACTTCTCGGGCAACACCTACTTTTTCTTCGCGCCGCTCGTCATCCCGATCGTGATTCTCGGTGTGCCTGTGCTGGACACCGCGTTCTCGTTCTTCCGTCGATTGTTGCGCGGGCGGCGTTGGTCGCTCGGTGATCGCGATCACATCCACCACCGGTTGGTGCGACTCGGCCACGGCCCCCGGCGCGCGGTTGCGATCTTGTGGGCGTGGACCGCGCTGCTCTCGGGGGTTGCGCTGGCGCCGACCTTCGCCGAGGACTTCGGAGCGGGCGGTGTCAACCTCAACTCCCTCGTCCCGTTCGCGATCCTGGCGCTGGGTCTGGTGCTCTACATCGCGTTTCATCCCGGCGCGCGCACCCACCGGGAGCGACACCGCGAGACGGCGACGCGTGGACGGCACCCGACCGCCCCGGGCGCGTCCGACGGCGCCGCCGAACCCGACGCTGCCGCTGCCGATGAAGCGGACGAAACGGCAATCGTGGTCCAACTCGATCGCCGTCGCCGCTCGTCGTGAGCCGCGGCGGCCGTATCCGCCCGGGCAACGCGCGCTCGGCCGATTGTGAATCCGGAAGCCGTCCCCGCTCCGGTTTGCATCTCCGCGAGATCGCCCATACCTTTGGGAATCCGTTCACAAGCGGTGCGCGCAACGGCGCACGCACCCAGGGGGCCCCACCGAATCATGGCGAGCGACGCCGCGCCGGCGGCACGCGACAACCGACTTCGCGGTCTGGGTTCTCGGGCGTTCCGGTTGTCCAAGCCGGCCGATCACCAACACCTCTACAGCGGTTTCTCTAACGCGCTCGCGACCGCAGTCGAGATGGTCCTTACCCCGCTGGTCTTCTTCGGCGCGGGGTGGTGGCTCGACGGTCTGATCGGTACTCGGCCGATCATCGCAGTCGTCCTTGGAGTCGTCGCGTTCGCGGGCGTCGTCGTGAAGATGTACTACGCGTACAAGGCCGAGTTCGCCCGCCAGGAAGAGGGCAAGCCGTGGACGCGCTGAACACCTCGGCCGCGCCGATCGCCTCGCTGACGGTCGAACGCGAGATCGCATCCGATCTCGTGCGCCGCGCGCTGATCGTGGCACCGCTGCTCGTCGCCGTCGCCGCCATCGCGCGCGGGGCCGCCGGCGCGATCGCCGTCGCCCTGGCCATCGCGGTTGTCGCGGCCAACTTCGTGTTCGCGGCCGCGGGTCAGACGTGGGCGGTCCGCAGCGGCAAGACCGCACTCATCGCGATCAACGCGCTCGGTGGCTTCGTCGTGCGCATGGCCGTCGTGCTGCTCGCGCTGGTCCTGTGCCGCGACCGGACGTGGATCCACTTCGGGATCTTCGCGATCACGATCGCACTCACCCATCTCGGCTTGTTGTTCTGGGAACTGCGTTCGGTCAGCGCGACCCTCGCGTTCCCCGGACTGAAGCCCCGGCCCGCCCGGCTTGCCGGCAGACCTGACTGAGGAAGGGACATCCTGGTGCTCGCACTCGAGTTCCCCCCGATCAGCCACCTCATCGTCTGGGGTAGCGGTGGCGGCGGTTTCAACAAGGTCGCGGCGATCTACATCTTCGCGGCCGCCATGACCTTGCTGATCTTCGTCGTCGGCGGCGCCCAGCAGAAGTTGGTGCCGACCGGCCTGCAGAACGTCGCCGAGGTCGGCGTCGACTTCGTGCGCAACCAGGTCGTGATGCAGACGATGGGGACCGACGGCATACGGTTCCTGCCCTACCTCACGTGCTTGTTCTTCTTCATCTTCTTCAGCAACATCACCGAAGTCATCCCGTTCGTGCAGTTCCCGGCGAACTCACGCATGGCCATGCCGATGGTGTTCGCGCTCATCACCTGGGTGCTCTACAACGTCGTGGGGATCTTGAAGCAGGGTCCGCTCCACTACTTCAAGAACTCGACGATCCCGCCCGGCGTACCCAAGGCGATCCTCCCACTCGTGTTCATCATCGAGCTGGTCTCGCACTTCCTCGTGAAGCCCTTCTCGCTGGCGGTGCGACTCTTCGCAAACATGCTCGCCGGCCATCTCATCCTCGTGACCTTCGGCGTCATCTGCGCGGCGACGTGGGCGGCCGGGCCGTCGCTCATCATCACGCCGTTCTCGTTCGCGATGCTCGTCGCCATGACTGGCTTCGAGGTGCTGGTCGGCTTCCTGCAGGCATTCATCTTCACCATCCTCACCGCCGTGTACATCGGCTCCACCCTTCACCCTGAGCACTAGGAGGAACGTTGCTTCTTCGACTTCTCGCAGAGACCGCAGAGGGCGAACTCGAGGCGGGTCTCACCGCCGTCGGTCGCGGCATCGTCTACGGCGGCGCGGCCATCGGTCCCGGTGTTGGAATCGGCATCGTGGTCGGCAACGCCATCGAGGCGATGGCGCGCCAACCCGAGTCGGCCGGAACGGTGCGGACCACGATGTTCCTCGGGATCGCCTTTACCGAAGCGCTTGCGCTCTTCGGCTTCGTCCTCTCCTTCATCGTCGCGGGCTGAGCCGCGCACCCGCGGTGAACCTCATCTTCACCACGCTCGGGCTCGTAAGGAGCCATCGAATCCACAGGAGCACGACCATGGCGCGCATGCGCAACCTGATCGCCACCGCCGCAGTCGCGACGGCCGCGGTGTTTGTCACCGCCGCGCCGGCGTTCGCGGCCGAAGGCGAAGGCGAAGGCGAAAACTTCGCCGATCACGCAACCGAGGAGTGCGCGCATCTCCTTGCCGAGGGTGGCAGCATCGACGACTGCCAGGAGTCGCCGAGTCCGATCCTGCCCGAGACGAACGAGATCATCTGGGGTAGCGCCGCCTTCGCGGTGCTGTTTGTCGTCTTCCTGAAGTGGGGCTTCCCCGCGGTGAAGCGTGCGACCGAAGGTCGACAGGACCGCATCCGCGGTGACCTCGAAGCCGCCGAACGCGCGAAGAGCGAAGCCGAAGCGGTGCTCGCCGACTACCGGGCTCAGCTCGCCGACGCCCGCAACGAGGCGAACCGCATCGTCGACGAGGCACGGCAGTCGGCTGAGTCGGTGCGCCGCGACCTGATCGCGCGCGCCGAACAAGAGGCTGCCGAACTGCGGTCCCGTGCCGAGGACGACGTCCGCGTCGCGACCGACCGGGCGTTCGCCGATCTGCGCAGCCAGGTCGCGGCGATCTCGGTCGAACTCGCAGGCAAGATCGTCGAACGCAACCTCGACCCCGCGACCCAGCAACAGCTGATCGACAGCTACATCAGCTCGGTCGGCCGGAACTAGCCCGAACACGGTTCAGCCAGGAGTCGTCATGACCGCCGAACGCATCGACGCATACGCCCGGGCCGTGCTCGAGGTCGCCCAGGCCGAGGGCTACCTCGCCGAGACCGAGGACGAGCTGTTCCGGTTCGCGCGCGCATTCGAAGGCAGCGACGAGTTGCGCATGGCGCTGTCCGACCCGGCGCTCCCCGCGGCGCGTCGCATGGCGGTCGTCGAGCAACTGCTCGGCGTTCCCTCGCTCGCCTCGTCGCGCGCGATCGCCAGCTTCATCGTCGGCATCGGGCGCGCCAGCGACCTGCCCGCGATCGTCGATCGGTTCATCGCGCTCGGCGCCGAGGCTCGTAGCCACGAGGTCGCCGAAGTCCGCTCGGCCGTCGCGCTGAGCGACGCGCAGATCAGCGACCTCGCCGCTTCGCTCTCACGCGCCACCGGCAAACGCGTCGAGGTCAGAGTCGTCGTCGACACCAAGGTGCTCGGCGGTCTCGTCGCGCGGGTGGGCGACACCGTGATCGACGGGTCGGTGCGTCACCGCCTCGACCAACTCCGCGCCACGCTCTAGGAGGCACCACCCGGATCGACCGGAACCGAACCGCCTTATCCGCCGACCTGCCCGACCCGCACTGCGAACGTCACGCAAACAACGAAACCGGCCCGCCGGACCGTCTGGATCCACAGGCAGCCCTGCGGCCGAAGCAATCGGAACACACAGGAGAAACGATGCCGGAGCTCACCATCAACGCCGACGACATCGCGGCGGCACTGCGTGCGCACGTGCAGTCATACACGCCCGAGACCCGCAGCGAGCAGGTCGGCCGGGTGCTCGAGGTCGCCGACGGCGTCGCTCGTGTCCACGGTCTGCCCGAGGCCGCGGTCAACGAGTTGCTCGAGTTCCAGAACGGCACCCTCGGGCTCGCCCTCAACCTCGACGAGGACTCGATCGGCGCGGTGGTGCTCGGCGCGGCCGACCAGATCGAGGAGGGCCAGTCGGTCAAGGCGACCGGCAACATCTTGTCGGTGCCGGTCGGCGATGCGCTGCTCGGGCGGGTCGTCAACGCGCTCGGGCAACCGATCGACGGCAAGGGTCCGGTCACCGGCGCGCAGACGCGCCGCATGGAGATCCAGGCACCGGGCATCGTCGGCCGTAAGCCCGTCCACGAGCCGCTCCAGACCGGCATCAAGGCCATCGACGCGATGACTCCGGTCGGCCGCGGTCAGCGCGAGCTGATCATCGGCGACCGCAAGACGGGCAAGACGACCGTCGCCATCGACACGATCCTGAACCAAAAGGGCCAGGGCGTGAAGTGCATCTACGTCGCGGTGGGGCAGAAGGGTTCGACCGTCGCCAACACGGTGCAAACCCTCGCCGACAACGGCGCGCTCGAGTACACCGTCGTCGTCAACGCGCCCGCAGCCGACGAAGCGGTGTTCAAGTACCTCGCGCCCTACGCCGGTTGCGCGATGGGCCAGCACTGGATGGACAACGGCGAGCACGCACTCGTCGTCTACGACGATCTGTCGAAGCAGGCCGAGGCCTACCGGCAGCTGTCGTTGTTGCTCCGCCGGCCGCCGGGTCGCGAGGCCTACCCGGGCGACGTCTTCTACCTCCACTCCCGCTTGCTTGAGCGCGCGGCCAAGCTGTCCGACGAACTCGGCGCCGGTTCGCTCACCGCACTGCCGGTCATCGAGACCAAGGCCGGCGACGTGTCGGCCTACATCCCGACGAATGTGATTTCGATCACCGACGGTCAGATCTACCTCCAGGACGACCTGTTCAAGTCGGGTGTGCGTCCTGCGGTCGATGTCGGCATCTCGGTGTCGCGAGTCGGGGGTGCGGCGCAGATCAAAGCGATGAAGTCGGTCGCGGGCACGCTCAAGCTCGACCTGGCGCAGTTCCGGGAGCTCGAGGCGTTCGCGACGTTCGGCTCCGAACTCGACGCCGTTTCGAAGAGCCAGCTCGAGCGGGGCTACCGGCTCGTCGAGTTGCTGAAGCAGAACCTCAATACGCCGATGCCGGTCGAGGAACAGGTCGTGTCGATCTTCGCAGGCACGAACGGTTTCCTCGACGACATCGAGGCGAACGATGTGCGCCGGTTCGAGCAGGAGTTGCTCGAGTTCATGCGCACGCGCCGACGCGACCTGCTCGACACGATCCGCACGACCGGCGAGTTGCCCGGCGACGACGGGTTGGCCGGCGCCGTGGGGGAGTTCAAGGCCGGGTTCGTCGCCACGGCGAGCGGCGCCGCGGCCGGGACCGCGGTCGTCGAGGGTGGCGGCACCGGCCACGCAGCCGAGACGAGCGACGAGACCCTGGTCACGGAGTAGCCACGTGACGTACTCCTTCTTGCAGTTCGCGGGGGGCGCGCGCGGCGCATGGAGCGCAGCGCAGTGCGCTCGCCCAGCGAGCGAACGGCCGCGAGGCGGGTATCCCGCCTCGCAGGGAGCGAGCGAGTAGACATGGCGGGAGGTCAAGAGCGGATCCTGCGCCGGCGCATCAAGTCGGTGCAGTCGACGAAGAAGATCACGCGCGCCATGGAACTCATCGCCGCGAGCCGCATCGTCAAGGCGCAGGCGCGCGTCCACGCCGCCGGCCCCTACGCCGAGGGGATCACGCAGGTGGTGCGCGACCTCCAGTCGGGAGGCGCCGGCTCGACGAATCCGTTGCTCACGCCGCGCCCTGAGATCCACCGAGTCGCGCACGTCGTGATCACGGCTGATCGTGGCTTGTGCGGTGGTTACAACACCGGTGTCGTGCGCGCCGCCGAGGCCGAGATCCGCGAGCATGGTGGGCTCGGGCGCGAGTACGCGTTGCTCTGCGTCGGGCGCAAGTCCGAGGGTTACTTCCGCTTCCGCGATTACGCGATCGACGCGTCGTTCACGGGGTTCTCGGACAACCCGTCATACGAGCACGCGCGCGAGGTCGCCCGTGCGGTCTCGGGTCCGTTCGAGCGCGGCGAGATCGACCTCGTCCAACTCGTGTACACGCGCTTCGTGTCCGCCGGTCGGCAAGAGGTCGTTGTGCGGCCGCTGCTGCCCCTCGACCGCGAGGGATTCGAAACAGGCCCGACCGCCGGCTCCGACGCAGGCCCCGCGGCGGGGTACGAGTTCGAGCCAGAACCGGAACGAATCCTCGACGCCTTGCTGCCGCGCTATGCCGAGGCGCGCGTGTTCGCGGCGCTGCTCAACGCCGCCGCATCGGAGCACGCGTTCCGCCAACGAGCGATGAAGGCCGCGACCGACAACGCCGATGAGCTGATCCGCACGCTCAGCCGCATCATGAACCGCGCCCGCCAGGACGCGATCACGACCGAGATCATGGAGATCGTCGGTGGTGCCGAAGCCCTGTCGGCTTCGGCGACCGGCGATTCCGATCGCCTGCCGACCGAGTAAGAGGAGACGCCGCGCATGACCGCCACCGAGCCCAAACTGAACGATGCCGACTGGAAGGATGGGCGCGTCGTCGCGATCGCCGGGCCGGTCGTCGACTGCGAGTTTCCGCACGACGCGTTGCCCGAGATCAACCGGGCGCTCGAGATGGATCTCGAGCTCGACGGCCAGGTCAGGACGATCGTCGCCGAGGTCGCCCAACAACTCGGCGAAGGGCGAGTGCGCGTCGTGTGCATGAACCCCACCGACGGGCTGAAGCGCGGCACCGCGGTGCGCAACCTGGGCCACGGAATCCAGGTGCCGGTCGGCGACGGCACGCTCGGTCACGTCTGGAACGTGATCGGGCAACCGCTCGACACCGGCGGCGTGATGCCGGCCAATATCGACGACCACTGGGAGATCCACCGCGAGTCGCCGGCGTTCGCCGACCTCGAGCCGCGCAAGTTGATGTTCGAGACCGGGATCAAGGTCATCGACCTGCTCACGCCCTACCTCCAGGGCGGCAAGATCGGCCTGTTCGGTGGCGCAGGCGTCGGCAAGACGGTGCTCATCCAGGAGATGATCAACCGCGTCGCGACCCAGCACGGTGGTGTGTCGGTGTTCGCGGGTGTAGGCGAACGCACGCGTGAGGGCACCGACCTGTGGCTCGACATGCAGGAGTCGGGCGTCATCGAGAAGGCCGCGCTCGTTTACGGCCAGATGGACGAGCCGCCCGGCGTGCGCATGCGCGTCGCCCTTGCCGCGCTCACCGTTGCCGAGTACTTCCGTGACGTGAAGAACCAGGACGTGCTGCTCTTCGTCGACAACATCTTCCGGTTCGTGCAAGCCGGCTCCGAGGTGTCGACGCTGCTCGGCCGGATGCCGTCGGCGGTCGGATACCAGCCGACGCTGGCCGACGAGATGGGCGAACTCCAAGAGCGCATCACCTCGACCAAGGGTCGCTCGATCACGTCGCTGCAGGCCGTCTACGTCCCCGCCGACGACTACACCGACCCCGCTCCGTTCACGACCTTCACGCACCTCGACGCGACGACGGAGTTGTCGCGCCAGGTCGCCTCGCTTGGGATCTACCCGGCCGTCGACCCGTTGGCGTCGACGTCGACGATCCTCTCGCCCGAGGTCGTCGGCGATCGCCACTACGCGGTGGCCAACCGCACGCAGCAGATCCTGCAGCGCTACAAGGAACTCCAGGACATCATCGCCATCCTCGGCATCGACGAACTCGCCGAAGAGGACAAGGTCGCGGTCAGCCGCGCCCGCAAGATCCAGAAGTTCTTGAGCCAGCCTTTCTTCGTCGGCAAGGTGTTCACCGGCATGGACGGGATCTTCGTGCCGATCGAAGAGACTGTTGAGAGCTTCGAGGCGGTGTGCGACGGTGAACTCGACGACGTGCCCGAACAGGCGTTCTTCAACGTCGGTGGGGTCGAGTCGGTGCTCGCCAAGGCCAAGCAGCTCCAGGAGAGCTGAGGATTCACGATGTCGTTCCTGGTGCAGCTCGTGTCGCCCGAGCAGGTCCTGTACGAGGGTGAGGCCGACATGGTCGTCTGCCGCACGCTCGGCGGCGGTGACATCGCGTTTCTCGACGGGCACGCGCCGTTCCTCGGTGCGCTCGCGATCTGGCCGGTGCGGCTGAAGACCGTCGACGGCGATGTGTCGTTCGCGTCGCACGGCGGGTTCGTGCAGGTCGGTCCGGGCGGCGTGATCGTGCTCTCCGACGTGGCCGAGTTGGCCGGTGACATCGACGTCGAGCGGGCACGAGCGTCGCTGGCCGCGGCCGAAGCCGCGTTGGTCGTCGACGCAGATGACGCTGAGGCGGCGGCCGCGGCGCAGCGGGCGCGGGTGCGTCTCGAGGTTGCCGGCGCCTCGTGACCGGAACCGCGCCAACGACGGGCCGTAGACTTGTCCCATGACCGACGTGCTCGATCCCGCGTCCGCGCCAACCGAAGAACCCGACGCGGGTGCCCCCGCCGAGACGGAGTCAGGACTGCCCCTGCTCGACGGTGACACGGTCTTCACGCTGCACCTGCGCTGGTTCGTCGCCTTGTGTTCTGTCGCGGCGGGGGTGTGGCACGTCCTGTACGCGTTTTCGCACCTCGATCACCATGTCGTGCTCGGGCAGAGCTTCATCGCCACCGGGATCGTGCAGATCGCCTGGGCCGCCTGGCTGTTGCGTGGCCCGAGCCGGCGGCTGATCGCGGCAGGCGCGACACTGGCGTTCCTCAGCATCGTGGTGTGGGTGTTCGCGCACTCGACGGGCATCAGCTGGTACCCGGGTCTCGAGGTCGCCGAGATCATCGGTTGGGGCGACACGGTCACGAAGTTGTTCGAACTCGGGCTGCTGCTCGGCAGCATCGTGTTGTTGTTGCCCAAGTCGGTGCACCGCGAAGCGACGAGCGGTCGCTCGAACGCAACCGTCGTAGCGCTGATGTTCGTGGCGATCGCTGCGATCCTCACGATCAACTACGTGGGCGCGTACGACCCCGGTCATCCTCCCGAAGGCGAACACACCCACGGACCCGCCGAGGCCGACACCGCGCACGACCACTGACCGAGCGCACCGACGTCGCCCGCGACCCGGTGTGACCTTCAGTCGAGGCCGGTGACGCCGATCGTCGGGTAGTTGCGCAGCTTGTTCCAACGGTGCGTCGTCTCGATCATCCGGATCGTGCCCGAACTCGACCGCATCACGAGCGAGACCGTGCCTGCGCCGTCGCCCCAGAACCGCACGCCGCGGAGCAAGTCACCGTCGGTGACGCCGGTCGCGGCGAAGAACACGTCCTCGCCGCTCACGAGATCGTCGGTCGTGAGCACGCGGTCGAGGTCGTAGCCGCGGTCGAGCGCGGCCCGGCGTTCGGCATCGTCGCGCGGCCACAGCCTGCCATAGATCGCGCCACCGAGGCACTTGAGCGCGCACGCCGCGGTGACCCCTTCGGGGGTGCCGCCGATCCCGAACAAGATGTCGGATCCACTGTTGCGCCACGCCACCGCGATCGCGCCGGCGATGTCGCCATCCGGGATCAACCGGATCCGAGCACCTGCCTCGCGACACTCGCGGATGATGTCCTTGTGCCGGTCGCGGTCGAGGATCACCGCGGTGACGTCCTGCACCTTCTCGCCCTTGGCGCGCGCCACGGCTTCGAGATTCGCCTTGACCGGCGCGTCGATGTCGACGACGTCGGCACAATCGGGGCCGACCGCGATCTTGTCCATGTAGACGCACGGGCCGGGGTCGAACATCGTGCCGCGTTCGGACAGCGCGATGACCGCGATGGCACCCGGTCGACCGAGTGAGGTGAGCGTGGTGCCGTCGATCGGGTCGACCGCGATGTCGACCTGCGGGGCGCTGCCGTCGCCGATTCGCTCACCGTTGAAGAGCATCGGCGCCTCGTCCTTCTCGCCTTCGCCGATGACGACGATGCCGTCCATCGCGATCGAGTTGAGTTGCTGGCGCATGGCGTCGACCGCAGCGCCGTCGGCGCTGTTCTTGTCGCCGCGGCCCATCCAGCGCGCCGCGGCGAGGGCCGCGGTCTCGGTGACGCGCACGAGTTCGAGCGCGAGGTTGCGGTCGGGGCGTTCGGGGGTGTCCACGGCCGGATTCCTCCAATGGGGGCTGAGGCGGGAACCGGGCGAGGCTAGCGCCGTCGGACGGAGTGAACCGGGCCCGCCTAGCGTGCGCTCACGCCGCACAGGAGGCTGATTTTCGTGGGTCGTTTGCAGGACAAGGTCGTGTTGGTGACGGGATCCGCGTCGGGGATCGGCGCCGCGTGCGTCGAGCGATTCGCGAGCGAGGGCGCGACCGTCGTGGGCTGCGACGTGAACGCGCCGAACGATGAACGCGGCGCGCCGGCCACCGAACTCGCGGCGTTTGCGCAGCTAGACGTGCGCGATGAGACCGCCATCCGCGAGTTGATCGCCACGATCGTGCACCGCTACGGCCGAATCGACTCGTTGCTGAACTCCGCTGGGACGGCCGGCGGCGGGCCCGTGCACATGGTCGATGTCAGCGAGTGGGACCGAGTGCTGTCGATCAACCTCACCGGCACCTTCCTGCCGTGCAAGCACACAATCGCGGCGATGCTCGATCAGGAGCCGATCGACGGAGAGCGCGGCTCGATCGTCAATATCGCGAGCGTCGAGGGACTCGAAGGCACAGCCGGCGGCAGCGCATACAACGCGTCAAAGGGAGCGGTTGCGATCTTCACCAAGAACATGGCGCTCGACTACGGACCGCGGGGCATCCGCGTCAACGCGATCTGCCCGGGCTTCATCGACACGCCGATGTTGCGCGGGGTGTTCGGAGAAGGAATGGAGGCGGTGCGCGCCGACATCATCCACGAGCACGCGCTTCGCCGCCTCGGCCGCGCGTCCGAGATCGCGGCCGCGGCGCAGTTCCTGCTGTCGAGCGACGCCAGCTTCGTCAGCGGCGTAGCCCTCCCGGTCGACGGCGGCTACACGGCCGGACGCGATCACCAGATCACCGAACTGATGGGCCTGTCGTAGGTCAGTCGTTCAGGCGCTGAGTTGCGCCGCGAGTTGCTCGACCTCGTCGGCGTCGAGCATGAGCCCGAACTCCCCTTCGAGAATCTCGCCGAGTTCAGCGCGATCGATGACGCGATGCTCTTCGCTGTAGTCCGGTCGCCGGATCGTGAGCGTCGAGCCGACGAGTCCCACCTGCGTCTCACCCGCCCATCGCTGCACGATGGTCTCGTTTCGGAACAACGACAGCGGGTGCGTCGACGTCCCGTAGTTCGGCGCGACGTAGTCGACCTCGTGTCTCGGAGTTACGGCGAAGGTGAAGAGATTGAGATCGAACAGTCGGACCGACCAGACGTCGTCGCCCTCGCGGCTTCGCGTCGGTTCGACGAACCAGGTCCACGGCCCAGATGCAGCCGAACCGCCGATCGGGAGGGGGCCGATCGGCGTGGCGCCACCGAATCCGACGTCGACGAGCAGAACCAGCGACCGAGGCGAACGTCGAGGTTCTCGTAGGGGATTGAGTTGACGCGGCGTCGTTGGAGTTCGTCGAGTGGCTGGCCCGCGGTCGCGTCGCTTCGGGCGAGGTAGGGGACCAGTGCCGCATCTTCGAGAGCCACCCGTTCATTCTGGCGCGATTGCTGAAGGCACGGCTCGAACGGCCAGAATTTGTGGGTGATCGATGACGCGTTGCTCGCGGTGATTCGTGCCACCAAGGGGTTCATGCCCGAAGACGAGGGGATCGCATTGCACGACGCGGCCGTCACCGCGGCGCTCGCCGTCGGCGGCCCGCTCCTCGAGATCGGCAGCTACTGCGGCAAGTCCGCCGTGTATCTCGGTGCGGCGGCTCGCGCGGCGAGCACGGTCCTGTTCACGGTTGATCACCATAGGGGGTCCGAGGAGAACCAGGCTGGCTGGGAACACCACGACTCCTCGGTGGTCGACCCCGCGACGGGACGCATGGACACCTTGCCGTTCTTTCGCCGCACGATCGAGGCTGCCGGCCTCGAAGACGTCGTGGTGGCGGTCGTCGGCTATTCGGTTCCAGTCGCGCGGGTGTGGACGACTGAGTTCGCGTTCTTGTTCATTGACGGTGGTCACGCACTCGATGTGGCGATGGCCGACTATGACGGCTGGGTGCGGTGCCTTCGTCGGGGCGGCGCGCTCGCGATACACGACGTGTTCGAGGACCCGAACGCGGGCGGTCAAGCACCGTTCGAAGTCTGGAAGCGTGCCGTCGCCGACGGTTTCGAGCCGCTCCGAACCACCGGCAGCCTCCGCATCTTGTCGCGTTGGTGAACTCCAACCGGACGGCGTCGCGAACGTCCGGCGGTCAACGGACGAACGGGCGAACGGGCGAACGGGCGATCAGTGTCGACGCGCGCGTTCGGCCTCGATCTCGGCGGCGGCGGCGATGAGTTCCTCGGCAGTGAGACCGGCCGGCAATCCCTCGCCGCGGAACAGGCCCGAGGTGGGGCCGCTCCCGCCGAGCGCGTTCGCCGCGAGGACGACAGCGGCGCTGTTCCACGTTGGTTGCTCGACGGGATACAACTCGCCTTGAAGGTCCCAACGATCGCCGTCGAAGTTCGCGCCCGTCCAATAGGCACCGTCGTCGGCGCGTAGGAACTGGATCCAGGCGAACAATTCGTGTGATCGATCGGTCGCTCCGATCGCGTCGAGCGCCATCACGAACTCGCACGTCTCCGCCGCAGTGACCCACGGCTGGTCGGCGACGCACCGCACGCCGCGACCGTCGACCACGAAGTCGTCCCAGCGGGCGGCGACCCGCGCGTGCGCGGCGTCACCGCGCAACACGCCGCCCAGGATCGGGTAGTACCAGTCCATCGCCCAACGCGCCTTGTCGAGGAAGCGATCGGGACGGTGCGCGACTGCGATGGCGAGCGATCCGACCGAGAGTTCCCAGTCGGGGCGCTCGTGACCGAGACGCTCGGCGCATGCGATCGCGCAGCGCACCGACTTGTAGATCGATGACGAACCGGTGAGCAGCGCGCCGTTGCCCTCGACGCGCTCGGGGTCGGCATCCCATTCGACTTCACCGGTCGGGTGTTGGTGCGCGAGCGCGAAGTCGATCGCACGCTCGACCATCGGGAAGAAGTACTCGAGGAACGCGGTGTCGCCGGTGCAGCGGTGGTGGTGCCACACGCCCGTCGCGACGTACGCGGTGACGTTGGTGTCGAGCCAGCGCTCCTTCACCGCACCGTCGAGGTAATAGGCGTGAAAGGCGCCGTCGGGCCGTTGCATACGCGCCAGCCACTCGTAGGCTCGTTCGGCCTCGACAAATCGGTTACCGATGTCGAGCGCCATGGCAGCTTCGACCATGTTCCAGGGGTCGGTGTGGTTGCCGTCGCTCCACGGGATGTCGCCGTTGGGGCGTTGGACGGCGGCGATGGCATCGCAGGTCGTGGCGATATCGTCGGCCGACATGACCCCGGCTACAACCGGCAGCGGATGCTCTCTCATGTCGAGGCTCGCCGCGCACGGGGCCGCGAGCTGCGTCGCGACGGTCGGGCGGGTCCGTTCGGTCGAGGATCGGGTGGCAGGGAACCGTGCGCGCGCTTGCCGTACCGAGCCATCTCCGGAGTGACTTTCTCGGCGTAGACGACCAGGCTCTTGCCGAGCACAGGGTTCAAGGCGCGCTCGGCCCTCGCGGCCCATCCGTCGTGATGTTCGATGCACCACACCAAGAAGTCGTGGTACTTGCGGACCGGCGCGGCGTCGGGGTTGTCGAGGCCGTAAACGTTCTTCAGCCACCAGTAGGGCGAGTGGTACGCGTGCGCGTGATGGGAACCGCGCAGGTAGCAGCCTGCCCGCTCGATCTTCGCTTCGAGTTCGCGCTGGCGGAAGATCCGCACGTGCCCGCCGGGCACGTCGTGGTAGCGCCAGTTCAGTGCCCAGTTGACGCGTTCGGGCCAGTAGGTCGGCACCGTCACCGCGAGCCGACCACCCGGACGCAGGACCCGCACCATCTCCGTCAGCGCACGTTTGTCGTCCCAGATGTGCTCGAGGACTTCGCTCGTGACGACGCGGTCGAAGCACTCGTCGGGGAAGGGGAGATCGAGCGCGTTCGCGTTGGCGACCCCTGCGTACTGCGACCAGGTGATCTCACCCGACTCGATCATGGCGCCGCTCGTCGCCGCGACGTCCTTGAGGTCGGTGGCCGAGTAGTCGATCGCGACCGCGACTGCCCCCTGCTTCATCGCCGCGAAGGCGTGACGTCCGCCGCCGGCGCCGACGTCGAGCAACCGCTCGCCGGATCGCAACCCGAGCCGCTCGAAGTCAACGGTGAGCATCGTGTAACCGTCGGTGATGCGCTTCGAGTTCGAGGTAGTAGTGCTCGACGGTCCCCTCGGCGCAGCGCCGCCAGGTGAAGCGGTCGAGCACGCGGTGGCGGCCCGCCTCGCCGATCTTGGCGCGCAGGTCGGCGTCGCCGAGCATGCGCAGGATGTTCGCCGCGAGCGCGTGCGGATCGGCCGGGCGGCACAACAACGAGGTTTCGCCGTCGATGCCGGCGACCTCGGGCAGCGCGCCTCCGGTCGTCGCGACGAGCGGAGTGCCGGAGCACATCGCCTCGATCGCAGGTAGCGAGAACCCCTCGTAGAGCGACGGCACGACCGCGGCCTCGGCTTCGTTATAGAGCTCGACGATGCGCTCGTCGCTCACGCCGCTCACGAACTCGACCGCGCCTTCGAGCCCGAGACGTTCGATCATCCGCGGGATCGTGCTGCGGTGCCGCGGTCGGCCGATGACGACGAGGTGGGCGTCGGGGCGCTCGACGCGCACCTTGGCCAGCGCCTCGATGAGATAGGTCAGTCCCTTCAGGGGAACGTCGCTCGACGCGGTGGTCATCAACCGACCGGGCACACGTGCGACGTGCGGCATCGGCCGGAACTGGCGCTGGTCAACACCGACGTTGACGACATGGAGTCGCTCGGGCGGGACGCCCATCTGGGCGATGATGTCGCGCTTGGAGTTCTGCGACACGGTGAGGTGGCGCGGCAGTTTGCGCGCGACCTTCATTTGCATCGACAGGAATCCGTACCATCGCTTGAGCGTGTACTGCTTCCACGGTCGCTGATGCAGCGGGTGCGCGAGGTCGAGATCGCGATCGACGGTGATCGGATGGTGCAGCGTGTGCACGAACGGGTAGCCGTCGTCGACGATGCCGAGCATGCCGGTCCCGAGACACTGGTTGTCGTGGACGAGGTGGAAGTCGCCGACGCGCGATTGCAGCATGTGCCGGACCCGCAACGAGTATGCCCACGGCTCGGGAAAACCGGCCGAGCACATGTAGAGCCATTCGCCGATGTCGACGAGGTCGCGGAACTCGTACGGCCACGGAGTACGGAATGGGTTGTGGCGCGGGTAGAGGTCCATCGACCGCACCGGTGTGTGCGTGACGGGTTCGTCGACCGCGCTGAACGGCGGTCCGCTGAAGACCTCGACGTGGTGGCCGAGTTCGGCGATCTCGCGGGTGAGGTGGCGGGTGTAGACGCCTTGGCCGCCGACATGGGGGTTGCCGCGATAGCAGAGGTACGCGACGCGTAAGGGCTCGCCGGGCTTCGGAAGCGGGGTCCCGGGACGGACGAGCTGGCGCGCGCGCAGATCGAGAGAACGGGCCGCGGGCATGAAGTAGACATTCTCCCAGTCGCCGTGTCAGGGGTCCAAATGCAAGCCAGCCGCGGCGGGGGTGATCCCCGTCACCACGATTCCGCAGCGCCGGGCGTGCCGTCGGCGTCACGGGGTGTGCCATGACATCGCCGCAGGTCAGCGCATCGATGGTGGCGCGATCGCACGCGGTCGGAGAGCCTCGGATCTCCGCCGACGGCTTACGGGTGGGCTGGATCGAGAGCTTCGACGGACGTTGTGATCTCGTGATCGCGCCGGCCGACGGTTCTTCGCCGCCCGCGGTCGTCACCGCCGACGTCGCGGTGAGCGGTCTCGGCGCCTACGGCGGGGGTTCGTGGTGTTTCGGTCCTGCGGGTTCGGTGTTGGTCGCGTCGGCTGACGGCCCGCTCGTGCACGCGCGCGACGACGGTGGTGGTGTGCTGAAGACGATCGCGGTGAACGGTCGCGCGTTCGCGCCGGCGCTCGGGCCCGACGAACGCACGGTTGCGCTGTGTGTCGAGAACGACCGTGAGTGTGTCGTTGCGACCGTTGATCTGACGGGCGCGCGTCCGCGGGCACACGCGGTCAGCCACGGCGCGGACTATTCGTGGGATCCGGCGTGGTCGCCGAGCGGCGAGCTTGCCTGGCACGAGTGGGATCTCACCGGCATGTCGTGGGACGAGTCCCGCATCGCGATCCGGAGTGCCGACGGGACGACGCGCGTGGTCGCGGGTGGCGACGGTTGCTCGGTCGGTCAGCCGCGTTTCTCACCCGACGGTCGTTACCTTGCCTACGTGAACGACGAAGGCGGCCATTGGAATGTGACCGTGGCGCGTGCCGACGGTCGCGGCGCGCGTCCACTGCGCGCCGAACCCCACGATCACGCCGACCCCGCGTGGGGACCGGGTCAACGCTCGTTCGCGTGGTCGCCAGACAGTCGCGCGATCGCGTTCAGTCGTAATGAGGCCGGCTTCGGCCGACTCGTCGCCGCGTCATTGCGCGGCCGAACGACGCGTGACATCGCCAAGGCGTGGCACCACGGACTCGACTGGGGCAATGCGGGCATCGTCGCGGCGCGGTCGGGTTCGCGCACGCCACAGCAGGTCGCGATCGCTGGGCTCGATGGCCGGCGATCGGTTCTCGCCCGCGGTCCAGTCGGTGGGTTCGAGGCGAGTGGCCTCATCGAACCGGTCCCGGTCACCTGGCGTTCGCGCAACGCTTCGGTCCACGGCCTGTTGTACCGACCGTCGTTCTCCGCGACGGGGGTGGGCTTCAAGCCGCCGCTGTACGTGCACGTGCACGGCGGACCGACCGACCAACTCGTCGCCGAGTGGAACGCCCGCATCGCCTACTGGGTTTCGCGTGGCTGGGCCGTCCTCGCACCGAACTACCGCGGCTCGACCGGGTACGGGCGCGAATACTGGAAGGCGCTCGAACAGCAGTGGGGCGTGCGCGACGTCGACGACACGGTGGCGGGGATCCGTCACGTCGCACGCGAGGGATGGTGCGATCCCCGCCGCGTCGTCGTGGCCGGAGGCAGCGCCGGCGGGTTCACCGCGCTGCTCGTCGCGGCGCGCTACCCCTTGCTCGCCCGCGCCGTCGTGAGCCTCTACGGGGTCGCAGACCTGCGCCGACTTGCCGCGACGACGCATCGCTTCGAGTCGCGCTATCTCGACCGACTCGTCGGTGATCCGGTCCGCCACGCCACTCGCTACGTCGAACGATCGCCGGTCGCTCTCGCCGATCGCATCCGCACCCCGCTGCTCGTGCTGCAGGGCAGCGACGATCCGGTAGTCCCGCTCGATCAGGCGCGCTCGATCGTGCGCGCCGTGCGCTCGAACGGCACACCCGTCGAGACCCGCGTGTACCGCGGCGAAGGGCACGGCTTCCGCCGGCTCGAACACAAGGTCGACGAGTTGACGCGGACCGAGAGGTTCGTCGCCAAATGGGTGCTCACGCGATGATGCGCACTCGGCGCACAGGCCCTCGGCGGAGGTCGGCGTGCTCGTACGGGTCCGTCTCGGACGTCGCGTCGTGACTCTCGTGAGCGAGTACGCGTTCGACGGCCCGAAGCGCGGTGCCGACCGGGCGGTGTTGCTTGCCCACGGCGCGGGTGCCGACATGGAGGCGGCCGCTCTGGTGGTGGTCGCCGCCGCGCTCGCCGATGCCGGCGTGCCCACGCTGCGGTTCAACTACCCGTATCGAACTGCGGGCAAGAAGGCGCCCGACCGGGCTCCGGTATTGCTACAGGCAACGCGCGACGCCGCCGCCGAACTGGCACGCCGGACGAAGTTGCCACCCGATCGATTGGTGCTCGGCGGACGTTCGATGGGCGGGCGGTACTGCTCGTTGCTCGCGGCCTCCGACGACGCGGGGGATTCCGGGCCGTGGCCGGCGCTGGGTCTGGTGCTTCTCGGCTACCCGTTGCACGCGCCCGGGAAGCCCGAGGCGATCCGCGACGACCATTTCCCCCGATTGCGCATGCCGGTGTTGTTCGTGAGCGGCACCAAGGACACGTTCGGTACCCCTGACGAGTTGCGGGCGTCGGCGAAGAAGATCCGAGGCCGGGTGCGCTGGCACTGGATCCCGACCGCCGACCACGGCTTCCGGCCGAACAAGCGCGCGAGCGGTCTCTCCATCGACGGCGCATTCCTGGCAGCCGCCACGGCGACGGTCGAATTCGTCAGCGGCCTCTCGACCCTCCCGACGCGTGGTCGCGCCTGACGAGCGAGGCGTCTGCGCGGAGGCCGCCGGGGGGCTGCCCCGGATCGCGACCCTCAGAGGGGCATCGCGCTGAAGATCCCCTCGGAGCGCACGCGCTCCATGAATGACGACTCGTACGCCTCCTCCGGCGAGTCGCGGACGAGACGGTCGAGGCGCTCGGCGTCGTCACCGACCAGGATTCGCCACCGATCGGAACGCACACCGTCGAGGATGATCGTCGCGGCCTGCGCCGCGCTCGTCGGCGCGAGATCGCGGAACATGTCAGCCTGGAGTTGCAGTCCGTTGCTGAGGTCCTCGTCGGAGGCCGCCGACGCGTCGATCCCTCGCGAGGCGAGCTGTGCGCGCAACTGCGCGATTTGTTCGACGTCCATCTGCTTCGGATCCATCCCGAAATAGCGGAACGAGTTGAGGACGATGCCGGTGCCGATGTGACCCGGCATCACGACCGATGCCTTGACATGCGGTGCGTGCACCCGCAGGTCGGTGACGAGCGCCTCGGTGAAACCCTTGACCGCGAACTTCGCCGCGCTGTACGCGGTGTGCGGCATCGCCGGGCCGAGCGACGCCCAGAAGCCGTTCACGCTGCTCGTGTTGATGATGTGGGCCTCATCGGCCGCGATCAGCATCGGGAGGAACACCCGGCAACCGAGGTACACGCCGTTCCAGCAGACGGCGAACGTGGCGTCCCACGAGTCGCGTTCGTCGGTGACGAAGCTGCCGCCGCCTCCGATGCCGGCATTGTTGAACAGCAGGCTCAGGTGGTCGGTGTGGTGCTCGGTCGTGACGTGATCTCGGAACGCGAGCAGTTGGGACTCGTCGGCGACGTCGGCCACGAAGGTGGTGGCCCGGGTTCCGTCCGGCGCGTCGACCAGCGCGAGCTCGCGGCTCTCGTCGAGCGACTCATCGGAGACGTCGCACATCGAAACGTGACAGCCTTCGGCCGCGAGTTGGCGAGCGAGCTCGCGACCCATTCCCGAGCCGGCACCGGTGACGACGGCGAGGCGGCCGCGAAAGTTGCGCATCTCGTCGACGGTATCAGGAGCTCCCGCGGAGCTCGGCGGCCACCTGCGCGAACAACCGGACCGTCTCGGTGTCGGGGTAGTCGCTGCACCACGGATAGAAGCCTGTGCAACCGAGGTCGACGTAGCTGCGGATCTTCTCGGCCACCTGCTCGGGCGTGCCGACGAGGTTGCCCGCGCGCCACGACTCGGCCGGTTCGCCCCAGAACGAGCGCGACCCTGCGTCGTGGACTTCCTGCTCGGTCTCGCGGATGAACACCTCGCTGGAGATGGTCTTGCGGATCTCGTCGTAGTCGCGGCCCACGTCCTTGCAGTGTTGCTGCAGCGCCTCTGCCTTGTGCTGCCATTCGTGAGGTTTGCCGCCGAAGTTCGAGGCGTCGGCGTGACGGGCCACGACCCGCAACGTGAGTTGTTCCCCACCGCCGCCGATGAGGATCTCGGGATGCGGCTGCTGGACCGGCTTCGGATCGCACTGGGCGCCTTCGAGCGTGAAGTGCCGCCCCTGGTAGTTGACGTCACGCTGGGACCACATGGCCTTCACGATCTCGACGGTCTCGCGCAGCAGGGCGATGCGGTCGGACGCCTTGGCGAACTCGTAGCCGTAACCGTTGAACTCATGCTGATACCAGCCAGCACCCACGCCCCAGATCAGGCGCCCGCCCGACATCACGTCGATGTTCGAGGTGATCTTCGCGAGCAGGCCGGGGTTGCGGTAAGGCGCACACCCGACCATCTGCCCGAGTTTGATCCGTGAGGTGCGCTGGCTGATCGCCGCTATCGTGGTCCAGCACTCGAACATCGCCTCGTGCGCGGGCAGCGGGACATTGTGAAAGTGGTCGTAGACCCACAAGGAGTCGAACCCGAGTTCCTCGGCGAGTTCGGCGACCTCGACGGTCTTGGCCCACTTGGCCTGCGGGTCGTCGATCGCTGCGAGTTCCATCTTCCAACCCTGCGGAACGAAGACGCCGAACGTGAGCGGATGCGCATTCATACGCACTTCCTACTACGCCGCCAAGCGACCCTCGCCGGGCGCCAGCGGACGATTTGGTCGCTCGACGATGATTTCATCCGCTCGCTCTGCCGAGTACATCTCCGGAGACAGCGTTCGAACCTCTGCCCGGCGCTGACGGTCGTGGCGATCGAACGCGGATGCCCGTGATTCGGCGCAGAGACCGTGCTGGGCGAGCGCGGAGCTGCCGTTGTGTGGATGATGCGCGAGAGTGCTGAGGACCTAGCGCAGCTTCAGGTGCTGCTCGACCGCAGCGTCCGGAGGGCTGGACCCCACCTCCTGTCGATCTTCGTCGACGGCCACCGGTTGGGTGCCGACGCGCTCGTCGCCGCGCTCGACGGGATCTTCGAGATGCATCTCGCGGCAGTGACATCCTCCGGCGCGCCGCTGGTGGCGCCGACGGATGGGATCTTTCTCCGGGGCAAGGTCTGGTTCGGGCTGCCTGCCCGTGCGGTTCGCGCTGGCCTCGTTCGGGCCAATCCACGCGTGAGCGCGTCGTTCGCTCGAGGCTCGTTCGCGTTCGTCGTGCACGGCGAGGCACGCGAAGTCGATGACGACCACCCGTCATGGCGCGAGTACGAGGCCGTGTTCCGCGAGCTCTATGTGGCCCAGTACGGGCCCGCCTGGCTCGAGTGGTATCAGCAGCTCCGGCAACAGCCACGCGGGGCGAGTTTCAGCGGGTACATCGAGCCACGTGTCATGTTCGCGAAGCGGTGACGGGCACGCGAGTTACGCATGAACCGGCTCGCGCCGCGAGCATCGTGCGCAGCTCAGCGATCAGTGCGTCAGGTCGCTTCGTGACCTCGTCCCGGGTGGCGAGCACGAGCTTGAAGCCGTGGCGTCCGCTCCGCTTCTCGTGGTCGTGCTGCAGTCAGCCGGGTCGTCGCGTGCCGCACTTCGGTCGTGACGGCGACCACGGCACTTTCATAGAACGTACTTGTAGTCAATACAGTATTGTTCTACTATAGCGACGTGCCGAAGACCGCAGCAGAGAAGACTTCCCGCCGCTACGACTCCCCGATCCGGGTCCGGCGAGCTCAGGAGACGCGCGCGGCGCTGATGTCGGCGGCCGCGGACCTGTTCGCCACCAGGGGTTGGGCCGCGACGGGCATGCGCGACGTTGCCGAGACCGCCGGCGTCGCCATCGAGACGCTCTACTCGCACTTCCCGTCGAAGCGGACGCTGCTCGAAGCAGCGATGGACATCGCGGTCGCTGGCGACGACCAACCGTTGGCGGTCGCTGACCGCGACGAATTTGCCGCTCTCGGGCGTGGCCGCCGCGAGCAGCGCATCGCTGGCGCCGCCGCGTTGGTGCGCGCGATCAACGAACGCACAGGCGCCTACGCAATGGTGCTGCGCGAGGCCGCGCCAGGCGACGAACAGGTAGCCAAGCTGTTGCGCGCCACGCGCGAACGTCAACGCCGAGACATCGAAGCCGGGATCGCACTGATCATCGAACGCCCACCGACGGCGGTGGAGACCGACGAGGTGTGGGCACTGCTGAGTCCCGAGATGTATCTGCTGCTCGTGAACGAGGCGGGTTGGACACCAGCCGCGTACGAGCGCTGGGCAGCAACGACATTGGATCGGGTCGTACCTCGGTCCTGACCCCAAGGAGTAACCCAATGAACGTCGAACACCGGCCCGCGGACACGCGGATGATGCACATCGTTCACCAGGCGTTGCGACGAGACCTCGAACGAGCGATCACTGCGCTCACGGCGACCCCGCCACCCGCCGACCGCCAACGCCGGGCCATCGCCGAGCACCTCGGCTGGATGATGGCGTTCCTCCATGCGCACCACGAGTTGGAGGACGCGGGGTTCTACCCCGTCATTCGCGAGCGACGACCCGAAGCCGCCGACCTCCTCGGAGACATGGACGACGACCATCGGAAGATCACTCCCTCGATCACGAGGGTCGAGGCGGCGGCCTCGGCCTATCGAACGAGCGACGCATCCTCTGTTCGAGCCGGACTGCTCGCCGCGATCGGCGAACTGACAGACGTCCTCCTCCCGCACCTGCAGCGCGAAGAGGACGAGGTGATGCCGATCGCGGCGGAAGTGATCACCGAAGCGGAATGGCGCGCGATCGAACACGAGCACACCGTGAAACCGAAGCGAGTCGCGCAACTCGCGCGGGAAGGGAACTGGCTGATCGACGACGCCGGCGCGCAGAATCGAGCGGTAGTGCTCGGGCTTGTCGCCGCGGTCCAGCGCTTTGTCCTGCTCCACGGATACGGGCGCTCCTACCGCCGTCTCCGCGATTCGTGCTGGCGACCATCAAGTGGTGCTCGTCGCGTTCAGAAGCACGGCCACAACGAAGTGGTCGTGGACGCCGACGCCGCCGCGGTATGGAACGTCGTCGTCGATGTCGCCCGCGTTGGTGAGTGGAGCCACGAGTGCACCGGAATCTCGTTCCTCGGCGACGCGACGCATGCCGAACCGGGAGCGCGCTTCCGGGGCCGCAACCGCCAAGGCATCCTCCGCTGGGGCCGCGTGTGCGAGGTGATCAGCACCGACGACGACGAACTCGTGTGGCGGACAGTGCCGACGAAGCTGAATCCCGACAGCAGCATCTGGCGCATTCGTGTGTCACCCACCGAAGGCGGTACTCGCATCGAGCAGCGCTTCGATGTGGTCCGCGTGCCGAAGGTCCTCGACGTGATCTACGCAAGGATGATTCCTACTCATCGCGATCGCTCGGCAGCACTCACCGAAGACCTCCGCCGCCTCGGCGCGCTCGCCGACAGCACGACCAAGACGGAGCGGGCTGTCCCGGCGCGCTGACGCGGCCCTACCGTCAGCGTCAGAGCGGGTCGCGGTTGCCATCAACATGTCAGTCATCGACCAGACGGTCATGTGCGCGATCACCTCACGCACGGTCCACGCCGGGCACGCGCGCACACGCACGTCGGCGGCCGCGTCATTGGTCCCGAACTTCACGATCCGCGCGACACCATCGACGTACGCGTCGCCGAGGTCCGAGTCGGTCATGGCGACGGAATGATCCCAGCCTGCCGGAGCCCGGCAAGGTTGTCGACGATGCCCCGTTGATGCACCACCCTGCCATCGGCGTCGAACCGCAACAGGACCATCTCCTCGAACTCGAGACAGCGCCCGGTCGGTGGTACGGGACCCCACGCGCCAAGTTGGGTTCCGGAGATCCGCAAGTGCACCGCGGCGACATCGCCCTCGACGACCAGGGACAGCAGTTCCTCGTGGTAGTCCGGGAACGTCGCGTAGGCACGCTCGACCATCGCACGCACGGCTGGCCAGCCGGTTCCGAGTGGTGAATACGGCCGGTAGTCAACGACGAAGTCCGGCGAGTACAGCGACTCGATCGCGGCGAGGTTCCGACCGTTCCAAACCTCGTCGAACAGACGCCGCACCGTGGCGCGATGGTCAGCGCTCATCGCCGCTCAAGCCCTCGGCGACGAGTGCGGCGCAGCGGTCGGGGTCGTCGTACCAGGCGAAGAGGCCGCCCGGGGTGGTGACGAAGCGAGCGGTCGGGATCGTCTCGACGATCGGCTTGCCGACGGCCGGTGCGAGGAACTGGTCGTCCTCCGGCCATACGAACAGCAGCGGCACAGTGAAACTGGCCAGTTCGGCATCGGTGAGGATGTTCTCGGGACGAGCATCCCGGCCGGCGAGAAGACGCCGCAGGAGCGAGCGGTACGACGCGGCCTGGCCCGGCACACGCATTGAAAGCAGATGTAGGTCCACGATGTCGTCCGACAGCAGCGTGTCGGAGCGCACCGTGGGCCGCAGCCCCATACGACCGACGAACCTGGGCAAAGGCAACCCCGCCATCGAGGTCCAGACGCGACCCAGCACCGGCATCGCGAGCATGCTCATCGTCGCATCAACGCGCACACCCCCGATCGCACCCGCAGGTTGGCCGACGAGCACCGCCCGAGCAACACGCGACGGCCGGTCGAGCGCGAACCACAACGAGAACATGCCGCCGAGTGCGTTGCCAACGAGGGCGACTTGGTCGATGCCGAGCCCGTCGAGCACGCCCGCGACGATCTCGACTGCCTGCTCGCGGACCGGAGCGCCCTGCCACAAGTAGGACGGCGACAAGCCGTGCCCCGGGAGATCAATGAGCAGAAGGCGACGCCCGGGTAGCCGGCCGGCCAACGCCGCCATCGCCATCCCTGGCGCCGAGATGCCGTTGATGAACAGGACCGGATCACCGACACCCGACTCCAGCACACGCACCTTCACCGGCGGTGCCGCAACGTCGACCCAACGCTCTTGCACGTGGAGCCCGTTCGCCACCGCGACACGCTGCTCGACTTCGCGGTACTTCGCCTCGACCTTCATCGGTCGCGAAACATACTCAGCTCGCGAAGCGCTTGTCGCGCGGCGGTCGGTTCTCAGGCCGCGAACCGGCCAAGCGCCGAGTTGACTGCGTCGCGCACCGTCGTCAGGGGTCCTCACTCATCTGGGCCGCGCGTCGACTCGCGCAGCCACGTCGACAGCATGCCACCACCCACGCCCCACCGACGCAGACCCGTCATACTGGTGCCCGTGCCGCAGCCACCGTCGGGGACCGTGACGTTTCTGTTCACCGACATCGAAGGCTCGACTCGAGCGTGGGAGGAGCAGCCCGACGAGATGCGCGATCTCGTCGCCCGTCACGACGAGATCGTCCGAGGCGAGATCGGCGCCCACCACGGCTACGTGTTCGCGACCGGTGGCGACGGCTTCGCCGCGGCGTTTGCGCGGGCGGCCGACGCTGTGGACGCCGCCCGCGCGGCGCAGACCGAACTGGCAAGGCTCGACGGCATAGCCGTGCGCATGGGAATCAACACCGGCGAGGCTCACGAGCGCGGCGGCGACTACTTCGGTCCCGCGGTGAATCGAGCCGCCCGGATCATGGCTGCGGGTCACGGCCGGCAGGTACTCGTTGCCGCCGTCACGGCGGAAGTCGTCGGCGCCGCGGACCTGCAACACCTCGGCCAGCACCGGCTGCGCGATCTCAGTCAACCAATGTCAATCTTTCAGCTCGGCACCGACCGATTTCCGGCGTTGCGCACGCTCGATGCAGCACCGAGCAACCTCCCGTTCCAGCTCACGAGCTTCGTCGGCCGCGACGCCGAAATCGAGGCCCTCACCAGGCTCCTCCACGAACATCGCGTCGTCACGATCACCGGCGTCGGTGGCGCCGGCAAGACCCGTCTCGCGATGCACGTCGCCGCGGAGCTGCTTCCCGACCAACCTGATGGTGTCTGGCTCGTCGAACTCGCATCCGTCGACAGCAAGGAGTCGATGGAAGAAGCCGTCGCAGCGGCATGCAATATCTCGGTCGGCGTCAACGCGTCTCTCACCGACGCGATCATCGAAGCAATACGCCGTAAGCGGATGTTGCTCTTGCTCGACAACTGCGAACATCTGCTGCTCGACGCGGCAGATCTCGTCGACGCGATCGCCACGCGTTGCGAAGGTCTGCGAGTGCTGGCAACCAGCCGCGAAGGCCTCGGCGTCGATGGCGAACGCGTCTGGCCACTGCGACCGCTCTCGGTCCCTCCCGCGGGCCAGCCGGCAGACCTCATCGAGACCAACGGCGCCGTCCAACTGCTCATCGATCGGGCACAGGCCGTCGCGCCGAGCTTCGCACTCGACGAACGCAATGCGGGCGCAATCGTCGAGATCTGTCGACGACTCGACGGCATCCCACTCGCGATCGAGCTCGCAGCGGCACGACTGGCCTCGATGCAGCCGCAAGACATCGCCGCCCACCTCGACGAGCGTTTCCGCCTCCTGACGGGCGGGAGGCGCCGCGGAATCGAACGCCACCAGACGCTGCGCGCCGCCGTCGACTGGTCCTATTCGCTGCTCGCTGAACGCGAACGACAGATCTTCGACCGCCTGTCGGTGTTCGCCGGCGGTTTCGACGCCGCCGCCGCGCAAGCGGTCGTCGCCGACGTCGGTTTCGATCGACTCGACGTGCTTGACGCGCTCGATGAGCTCGTCGCGAAGTCCATGGTTGTCGCCGAACGCGGCGTCAGCATCGAAACGCGCTACGCACTTCTCGAGACGTTGCGCCAGTACGGCCTCGAAAGACTCGACGCCCGAGGTGCGGCGGATGCCACCCGGCGCAGCCACGCCGAGCACTACGCCTCGTTCGCAGAACACGTCGCCCCAAAGCTGCTGAGCCGACACGAGCTCGAATGGCGGCCGAAGATCAACGCCGAGATCGACAACTTTCGCGCTGCGGTGACCTGGACGCTCGATCGTGACGATCCCCACGATGCCGAGCTGGCGATGCGCATCATCGCTGCGCTCGCAGTCGAAGCGGTGTTCAACCGCGGCGCCGGAATCGGCGGCTGGGCCGAACAGGCCGTCACCTCGACGATCGCCGTCGCATCACCGCACCAGCCGACCGTGCTCATCGCAGCCGGATACGGCGCATTCCACCGACTCGCGCCCGAACTCGCCATGGAGTACATCGAGCGGGCCGGAGCAACGCCCGCAACGCCCATCCAGTTCGCAATGGCCGCAGGAATCCGCGCCAACGCGGCGCAACAGACCGGCAGCGGCATGACCGAAGCAGCCGCGACGCAGAGAGCTGCGTTTCGCGCTCTCACCGGCGACGACGACGAATCCCGGGCCGCCCGGCTCCTGCTGTGCCCCGCCCCGATCTACAACGCCTTCGCCGGAGACCCCACCGATGCGCGGGCCATGGCCGAGCAGCTCGTCGCCGACGCACGAGTGCTCGGCCAACCAACTGGATTGTGCATGGCCCTCTACGCCGAGGGCTACGTCCTGTGGCACCTCGGGGCTCACCCCACAGACTCCGCCGAGGCCCTCGAAGAGAGCATCGCGCTGACGCGCGCTGGAGCCAGCGACGTCGTGCTCGCGCAGGCATTGAACACGCTCGCGCTCCACCACTCGGCGTCAGCCCGGCATCACGCCGCGACGTCTTCGCTGCGCGAGTCGATTCGACACTCGACGAATGCCGGTGACCACGTTGCCAACTGCAGCTCGCTGGAGATCGCCGCCGTCATTCTGGCGAGGATCGGAGACACCGACGCGGCTCTGAGCGTCGGCTCATCGCAGAGCGGGTTCCTTGCGGCGAGGGGATACGACGTCGTCGTCCTCCCTGGAGCGCAGTCCGTGATCGCCGAGCTCGAGACACGAGTGGGTCAGGCACACTGGGCCGAGCTGACGGCCCTCGGCGCGGCCATGGACTACGACGAACTCCTGACCGCCGTCATCGCTGCACTCGACCGCGCCCGCGAAGCGTTCGCCGACGCAGCGAGTGGCGACGGCCGACCTGCGTGACACGAAGCATCGGAACCGGCGACGGGTCAGCTGTGGCCCGGTCTGCGCGCAGGCCGAGCTGGGTACACCTGAACTCCGGAACGCGACGCGACACGAAATCGGGGTTGGAGTGGCGTCTCATCACCTGCACTCGCTTCGCGGTCGTCCCTCAGACCCGCCCCCATGGTTCGGGCGGGGGCGACGACCGAGAGCTTCAGCGTTTCGGCAGCCGCGATCATCCGCGTGTCGTACTTGACGACGGCTCGAAGGTCGGCCCGGACCACCATCGCGCTCGCAAGGTGGATTGCATCGAGCGAACGCAGCCCAGCCACGGGGTTCAACGTGGCCGCTGCGTCGACCAACTCGGTGTCCATGCTGATCGCCTCGACGCACAACCCGGTTCGCCGGGGAGTGGTGTCGTCGGCATCGGCGGCTCCGCTGGTCGCCTCCTACGCTGTTGGCCGTGACCCGGTTCGTCGTCCACCCGTCCGGACCGCTGTCCGGCGGCGTCAAGGTTTCGGGCGCGACCAAGAACCTGGGCTGCAAGGTGCTCGCCGCTTCGCTGCTCGCGCCCGGTGTCACGACGATCACGAACATGCCACGGGTCGCCGACCTCGACATCATGATCGAGTTGCTCCGCACGCTCGGCGCGAACGTCGAGGCGATCGGCGACGACGGCTGGCGCGTCGACGCGTCGGGCGACATCACTCCCGAAGCGCCCTATGAGCTCGTGAGTCGGATGCGGGCGTCGTTCAACGTGCTCGGGCCGCTGCTCGGCCGCTGCGGCACTGCGCGCGTCGCGATGCCCGGTGGCGACAACCTCGGGGCGCGCAAGATCGACATGCACCTCGACGGGCTGCGATCGATGGGCGCTGTGGTCGAGATCGATCGCGGCGTCGTCGTCGCCAACGCCAACGGCGGGCTCCGGGGTCATCGTCACGTGCTCGAGTTCCCGAGCGTCGGCGCGACCGAGAACCTGCTCACGGCGGCGGTGCGCGCCAAGGGCGCGACCGTCATCGAGAACGCAGCGCGCGAACCCGAGATCACCGAGCTCTGCGCGCTGTTGAACCGGATGGGCGCGCATGTGATCGGCGGAGGGACGAGCACGATCACCGTCGAGGGTGTCGAGGATCTCGCCGCGGTCGACTCCGAACTGATCGGCGACCGCATCGAGGCTGGCACGTTCCTGATGGCGTGCGCGGTCGCGGGCGGCGAGATCGAGTTGGCAGGGACCCACATCGATCATGTCGAGATGGTGGCGCACAAGCTGTCGAAGATGGGGATGCTCGTGTCGTCGACCGCCGATGGTTTGTGGGCGCGTGCCAGCCGCCGGCTCGACGCGGTCGACATCGCGACGTTGCCCTTCCCCGGGTTCGCAACCGACTTCATGCCGATGGCCGTTGCCACGCTCTCGGTCGCCGAGGGCACCTCGATCGTGACCGAAAACGTCTATGACGGCCGCTTCCAGTTCGTCGACGAACTCGCCCGCATGGGAGCCGACGTCCGCAACGAAGGTCGTCATGCCGTGGTCCGCGGTGTCGAGCGCCTGTCGGGTGCGCCGGTGCGAGCGTTCGACGTGCGCGCCGGGGCCGCCCTCACCATCGCCGGCCTCGCTGCCGACGGAGAGACGATCGTGCACGATTGCCACCACGTCGACCGTGGCTACGCCGATCTTCCCGGCAAGCTGCGGGAACTCGGCGCCGATGTGGTGCGCGACGCAGGCCCCAGTTTGGTACCGCGTCGTAGCATCGGGACATGAGTACCGACGTCCAGATCGAACCCGCCGACATGGAGGCCGGCGTGCTCGAGGCGATCGAACTGATCCGGCCTGCGCTCCAGGCCGACGGCGGCGACATCGTGTACCGCTTCGTCGATGACGACGGTGTTGTACACGTTTCGCTCGTCGGCGCGTGTGGTACGTGCCCGGTGTCGCAGATGACCCTCAAGGCCGGCGTGGAGCGCATCATCATGGATCGCGTCCCCGGCGTGACCGAGGTCGTCGCCGACGAGTGACCGGTGCGCCCGACGACATCGCCGATCTGATCGCCCGCGCCGACCACGGTGAACGACGGGCCCTGGCGCGTCTCATTACTCATGTCGAGACCGCGGGCGCGGCAGCGCGCGCGGTGACCACCGCGCTGCACCGACGCACGGGCAACAGCGCGCTCGTCGGTATCACCGGCGCGCCCGGTGCCGGGAAGAGCACGCTCACCGACAAACTCGTCGGCAAAGTGCGCGACGCCAGCGAGCGAGTCGGTGTGCTGGCCGTCGACCCGACGAGTCCGTTCACCGGTGGTGCCATCCTGGGCGACCGCGTGCGGATGCAAGACCGCGCGACTGACGACGGGGTGTTCATCCGGTCGATGGCCACGCGTGGACATCTCGGCGGCCTCGCGCTCGCGACACCGCACGTCGCGCGTGTGCTCGACGCGTTCGGGTTCCCATGGGTGCTCGTCGAGACGGTCGGCGTCGGGCAGGTCGAGGTCGAGATCGCCGAGCAAGCCGACACGACGGTCGTGGTCCTCACGCCCGGATGGGGTGATGGTGTGCAGGCGGCCAAGGCCGGCCTGATGGAGATCGCCGACGTGTTCGTCGTCAACAAGGCCGACCGTCCGGGCGTGCGTGAAACGGTCCGCGATGTCGAAGGCACGCTCGACCTCGCCGGTCCGCGCGCCTGGCGGGCACCGGTCGTCGAGACCATCGCGACCGATGGCAGCGGCGTCGAGGAGGTGTGGGCCGCCGTCGTCGCGCATCACGATCACTTGATCGCGACGGGCGATCTCGAACGCCGGCGCCGCAATCGCGCCGCCGAGGAAGTCCGTGCGCTCGTCGTCGAGGAACTCGGCCGTCGCGCACGTGAGCGCTGCGTGGGCGAAGCGTTCGATGCGCTCATCGACGAGGTGCTGCGACGCGAACGTGACCCGTACGCCGCCGCCGATGCCCTCCTCTGACCATCCGCTCGCCTCGCGGCTCGCCGCGGCCGCGGCCGGCGAGTATCCCGACCCGGATGGGTCGGTCGAGTTCTTCGCTGCACCCGACACGGTGGCAGCAGCGCTCGTCGTGTTCGCCGCCCACCTCCACGTGTGCGGCGTCGATCATGACGTGTTCGCACCCGCGGTCCGCCCGGGCAACTTCAGCGACTGGACCGGCCCGCGGCTGCTCGGAGCGATCGAGCGCGCGACCGGCGCGAGGGCGGGCACACTCGACGCGTTGCTCGCGGCGACCGGCCGCGGGCGCGGCGTCCCGTCGCTCCTTCGTGAGGTCGACGCGCTCGACCATCCGCGCGTCCTGCGAGCACGTCGGTACCGCCCGAGCGTCCGCGTGTTCACGACCAACGACGATGCGGGTGTCCTAATCGTCGGACGCGGTCTCGTCGGTCGGTGCGAGATCGCCTACGAGGTCGAACCGGTGGCGCGTGGGTCGGGCCTCGGCCGGCGCCTCGTCGATGCTGCGCTCGACATCGCCGAGGACGGTGAACCGGTGTGGGCGCAGGTCGCGCCGGCGAACGCGCCGTCGCTGCGCGTGGCGCTGGGTGCCGGGTTCCTCGCGGTCGGCGCCGAGATTCTGTTCGCGCGTCACCCTGACGACGACGTAAGTGCCTGATGGCCCGCCTGCCACGCGCCGCTCACCGCAACCACGAGCACATCGAGCACGTCACGGCCCTGAGCGCGAGCAGGCACTGACCGTAGAGTCGCGGGCATGACCGACGAGGCCCCACTCCTGTTGCACGACCGCCGTCCGGACGGGGTCGTGCTTGTCACCCTCAACCGGCCGCCGATGAACCCGTTGTCGAGCACGTTGCTCGCTGCGATCACCGAATCCGCACGCGCGCTCGCCGCCGATGCGACCGTGAAGGCCGTCGTGGTCACCGGCAGCGACAAGGCATTCGCGGCCGGTGCCGACGTCAAGGAGTTCGAACCCAACGCCCGATCGGCCCGGCTCGTCGCGGCAGGATTCCGCGACGCGGGAGACGCGCTGGGCGCGATTTCTCGGCCGGTCATCGCCGCGATCCGCGGCTATGCGCTCGGCGGCGGCCTCGAACTCGCGATGGCGTGCGACTACCGCATCGCCGCCGACACGGCGCGGCTCGGCCAGCCCGAAATCATGCTCGGCATCATCCCCGGCGGCGGCGGGACGCAACGCCTCGCTCGGCTCGTCGGACCGTCGCGAGCCAAGGAGCTGATCTGGTCCGGCCGTCAGGTGCGGGCCGAGGCGGCGCTCGCGATGGGGCTCGTCGACGAGGTCGTTCCCTCGCACGAAGTGCTCGACCATGCCCTCGGGCTCGCCGCGCATTTCGCGTCGGGTGCTGTCGTCGCGATGGGTCTGGCGAAGCTTGCCGTCGACGGGGGCTATGACCGTCCCCTCGCGCAGGCGCTCGACCTCGAGGCCGCGGCGTTTGCCGAAAGCTTCGACACGACCGACGCCGCAGTCGGGATCGCCTCGTTCATCGAGCACGGACCCGGTAAGGCGAAGTTCACCGGGAGCTGAGCACGTTCGAACGCTCAGGCAGTTGCGGCGGCGTGCACGGTGGCCGCGACGGTCGCGCGGCGGTCCTCGCCCCACGGGAGCGGGAACACGATCGGTAGCTCGACCCCACCGTTGAGGTAGGCGCGGACCGCGCCGGCGACGTGGCGCTCGTCGCCCATGATCTGCACGCCGTCGACCCAGTCGTCGGAGATCGCCGCGATCGCCGCGTCGCGTTCGCGTGCGGCCCAGCGCGCCCGCACGTCGTCGACCGAGTCGCCGTAGCCCGCGCGGCGGAAGTTGTCGGCGTAGGCATCGACGACGGCGTAGGAGAACAGGTCCTTGCGCGCCGCGTCGGCGTAGCGGTCGCGGTCGGTCACCCCGCAGTGGATGTAGGCCATGATGGTCGCCGCGCCGCCCTCCCGCACCGCGGCGACCGACGCCGCGACGTGCGAGGCGGGCAGATAGTTGAGCAACACGCCGTCGGCGATCTCGCCGGCGAGGCGCAGCATTCCCTGGTTGAGCGCGCCGATCACGATCCTCGGTGTGCGGTCACCGAGGCGGGCACCCAACCGGAACCGCTTCACCGACCAGAAGTCACCCGCGAAGGTCACGGTCTCGCCGGAGAGACACTCGCGGACAAGTGCGACGTACTCGCGGACCTGCGCGAGCGGCCGGCTGCCGTACGCGGCGCCGTGCCACTGTGCGGCCACGGCGGGGGAGCTGATGCCGATGCCGAGGTACACGTCGCGATCGGGAGCGAGTTGCTGGAGCGTTGCGGCGGCCATCGCCGCGAGCGGTGGCGTACGCAGCTGCAGGGCGACGACGCCGGTGCCGAGTCCAAGCGTCGGTGCGGCCTGCGACACCGCACCGAGCACCGAGAACGCCTCGGCCGCGTTGGCCTCGGCGACCCAGAAGCTCGAATAGCCGGATTCTTCGGCCCAGCGGGCGACGTCGACCTGGAACGGCGCGCCGAGCGTCTGCACCGGCGCGCCGGTGATCGCGATCGGTTGCATCACTCAACCCTCGCAGATCGCGGCCAGACGGCGCAGGTTGGCCCGCCAGATCCGCCGCAACCACGGGCGGGCCAACTGCGCGCCGAGCGGTCCAGCGAGCCACCACGGGAAACGCAGCCGCTCCTTCCACACGAAGCGCGTGTGACCGTCGCGAGTGCGGCGCAAGGTGAATCGGCCGGTGCCGCTGATGGCCCCGACGTGTTCGATCCCCATTGAGCGACGCGGCACCCATTCGCGGATCCGCATCAGGTCGGTGACGCGGAACGGACCGAGGCGGGTGACGCACTCGAAGGTGGTGCCGACGCCGCGCGTGCGCGCAGTCGTGAAGACGATGCGTTCGGCGTCGGCCATCCAGGCCACGTGATCCTCGATGGGTTCGATCACCGACCAGACCCGCGACGGAGATACCGCGATCGTTCGCGCGACCTTCAACCGCACGATCGGGACGATAGCGGTCACGCGACGCACCCGGTCAGGCTGGCCGCGCGGCACCTCGCGGGAGTCGCGTCGTGCCGCCCGTCCGGCCGTAACCTGCCGACGATGCCGGTTCGGTTCGCGATCATTGGTGGAGGACCGGCGGGCAACACCGCGGCCACGGTGACCGCGAGTCTCGGGGCCGAGGTGACGCTGATCGAGCGCGACGTGATCGGTGGCGCGGCCCACCTGTGGGACTGCATCCCGAGCAAGGCGATGATCGCGACCGGAGGCGCGTTGGCCGAGATCGACCGGGCCCGAGCGATGGGCCTGTCGGCCGAGGGGCGGATCGACTTCACGGCGCTGCGCGAACGGGTCGCGTCGATCGAGGCGAAGCTGCACGACAGTGTCCGTACGTTGCTCGAGAGCCAAGGCGTTCGCCTGCTCCGCGGTGCGGGACGGTTGCTGTCGGATCACGTCGTGGGAGCGACGACCGTCGACGGCGAGGTCGAGATCGAGGCCGACGCGATCCTGCTCGCGACCGGGAGCCGGCCGCGCCTCCCGGAGTGGGCGCCCATCGACGGCGAGCGAGTGTTGTCGACCCGCCAGGCCTATCCGCCCCCCGAGATCCCCGAGCACCTCGTCGTGATCGGGTCCGGGGTGACCGGTGTCGAGTTCACGCACATGTTCTCGTCACTCGGGTCGCACGTCACGCTCGTCGTCTCCCGCCAGCAGGTGCTCCCGGCGAAGGACCCCGAGGTCGCAGCGGTGCTCGAGGACGAGTTCGTCCGGCGCGGCGTCCGGTTGTTGAAGGGTGCTCGCGCGCAGGCGATCGGGCGCCAGGGCGAGCGCGTCTTCGTCGCCTGCGACGACGGCCGCGCCGTCGACGGGTCACACGCGCTGTTGTGCATCGGGTCGATCCCCAACAGCGACGATCTCGGTTGCGATGCCGCAGGCGTCGAACTCGACGCCAACGGCTATGTCCCCGGCAACCGACACTGCCAGACGAACATCCCCCACATCTACAGCGCCGGCGACCTGTCAGGTCGGCTGCCGCTCTCATCGGTCGCCTCGATGCAAGGCCGCAAGATCGCCGAGCACGTGATGGGCCTCACCGCAGTCGCGCACCGCCACCTCGACTACGACAAAGCCGCCTCGGCGATCTTCACCGAACCCGAGATCGCCGACGTCGGTCTCGCCGAAGCCGAAGCGTTCGCCGCCGGTCGCAAGCTTCGTGTCACCAAGGTGCCGTTCTCCTCGAACGCCAAGGCGCTCATCGAAGGGGACGCGCGCGGCTTCGTGAAGGTCCTGTCGGACCCCGCGACCGGTGTCGTGCTCGGCGGGTCGATCGTCGGGCGTGGCGCGGCCGAGTTGATCTCTGTCGTCGCGGTCGCAGTCGCGAACCGCCTGACCGTCAGTGACATCGTCGACTCGCTGCTCGTCCATCCATCGCTGTCCGAGTCGCTCGCCGACGCCGCCTCCTGAAACTGCGGTCGCAGCCGGTCACGGGCGCTCCGGCGCGTTTGCGTCCGATGAGGATGGGTCCCTGACGAGGGTGGCCCCCGACCTGGATGAGTCGCCCGTCGCCGCGACGAACGTCGTGTTCTCGCCAGGGACACCGTCGTACCATCGCCGAAATGCGCCGTTCTGAGTTGCGCGGCGTCGCCGTGGCACCGATAGTGGGCCCATGACACGAGCCTTGGTGACCGGCGCGGCGGGGTTCGTGGGGAGTCACCTGTGCGAGGCCCTCGCGGCGCGCGGCGACGATGTCGTGGGCTTCGACTGCTTCACGCCGTACTACGACCGAGCGATGAAGGACGCGAACGCGGCGATCGTGCGGGCGGCAGGTGTCGAGGTCATCGACTCGGATCTGCGCAATGCCGACGTGCGCGCTGTGCTCGACGGTGTCGACGTCGTCTACCACCAGGCTGGCCAGCCGGGTGTGCGGCTCTCATGGAGCGACGGCTTTCCCGAATACGTCGAGCACAACGTGCTCGTCACACAGAGGTTGCTCGAGGCGGCGCGCAACGCCGGGGTCGCTCGGTTCGTGTATGCGTCGAGTTCGTCGGTGTACGGCAACCAGCCGCGCTATCCGACGCGTGAGTCCGACGTGCCCGCGCCGCATTCGCCTTATGGGGTCACGAAGTTGGCGGGAGAGCATCTCTGCTCGCTCTACGCCGCCAACTGGGGCCTCGCCACGGTGTCGCTGCGGTACTTCACCGTGTTCGGACCTCGCCAGCGACCCGACATGGCCATTCATCGGTTGTGCGAGGCCGCGCTCGGTCGCGCGACCTTCCCACGCTACGGCGACGGCTCGGCGGTGCGCGAGTTCACCTACGTCAGCGACATCGTCGCGGGAAACCTGGCCGCCGCCGCGGCCGACGTCCCGCCGGGGACCTACGTCAACCTTGCCGGCGGTTCCGAGATCGTGTTGCGCGACCTGATCGCGCTGGTCGAGGAACTCGCGGGCCGTTCAATCGCGGTCGAACAACACGACGCGATGCCAGGCGACTCGAAACGCAACGGCGGTGCGATCGATCGCGCGACGGAACTGCTCGGTTGGGTTCCCGAGGTGCCGCTGGGTGACGGCGTCGCTGCCCAACTCGCCTGGCACGCCGAGCTGCGTCGGTAGTCATCGGCGCTGCGACCGCTATGGACGCACCTGGATTGTGCCTTCGACGATGGTGACCGCCGCACCGCGAAGCAGCACCCGATTGTCTGCCACCTCGCACTCGACGGTGCCGCCCCGTTTGGAGACCTGATGGCCGACCACGGGGCTGCGTACAAGCTGCTGTGACCAGTGCGGGGCCAAGACGCAGTGTGCCGAGCCGGTGACCGGGTCTTCGGTGATCCCTGCCGCAGGAGCGAAGTATCGCGACACGAAGTCGGCATGACCGCCGGCGATGTCACCGGCTGCCGTGATGATCACACCGCGCGAGCCCATCCGCGCGAGCGCCGCGTGATCGGGTTCGAGTCGTGCGACCTCATCGGCGGTGCGGTAGACGACGAGGTCGTAGCCCTGGGAGTGCGACCACGTCTCGATCGGTGCCCCGCCGAGCGCTTCGAGCAGGTCGTCGCTCGGCTTCGCCCGGGTCGCGATGCGCGCTGGGAAGTCCATCTCGAGCCGACCGTCGTCGAGGCGTTGGACCGCGAGCACGCCCGACCAGCGCGTGTGGAACTCGATCGGTGTCTCCGTCGTGCCGACGTGGGCGAACAGCACGTGGGCGGTCGCGAGGGTCGCGTGCCCACACAATTCGACCTCGATCGCCGGCGTAAACCACCGCAGCGACCAGCCGCCTTCGCGGCGGGGTGCGACGAACGCGGTTTCGGAGAGGTTGAACTCGGCGGCGACTGCGCTGAGCCAACTGTCGTCCGGCGGGTCGCGCTGGGGGAGGACGACCACCGCGGCGGGGTTCCCGCCGAACTCGCGGTCGGTGAACGCGTCGACGATGTACGCGGGAACCGTCATGGCCCGACCGTACGCGACCGTTCGGCGCACAACCGTGCGATTTCGAGGTTGTGCACCAATTGGTGGTGAGTTCGGAGGTGAGTTCGGTCAGCTGATGATGACGAGGACGTCGCCCGTGCCGACGCCCTGACCCTCTTCGACCCGCACCTCGGCCACCGTGCCCGACTTCTCGGCGGTGATGTTGTTCTCCATCTTCATCGCTTCGAGGACCACGAGGTTCTGGCCGACCTCGACGGGGTCGCCGACGCTCACGAGCACCTTGACGATCGTGCCCTGCATCGGCGCCGCGACGGTGCCCGAGCCCGTGCCCGAACCGCCCGTGCTGCGGGAGACCGTGGGCCGAGACTTCGGTGCGACGCTGCCAGCGGCGGCGCGCGGCGTCTCGGGGACCCACACCTTGACGGTGAAGCGTTTGCCGTTCACCTCGACCGGCAGCGTCTGCTCGACAAGCGGTGGGTCGGCGCCGGTCACCGCATCGGTGGCAGGAAGGCCAGGAGCAGCACCGTCGAACAAGGTCGCGTCGACCTCGTTCTCGACCCACTTGGTGCTGTGTCGCAGCGCGACGAAGTCGGGATGCTGCAGCATCGGGAGGTGAGCGCTGATCGTCGTGCTCACACCGACGACCTCAAACTCCTGGAGCGCCCGCACCATCCGCGCGATCGCGCGGTCGCGATCGGGCGCCCAGACGATCAGCTTGCCGATGAGGTTGTCGTAGAACTGGCTGATCGTGTCGCCCTCGACGTAGCCGCCGTCCCAGCGGACACCGAGCCCGGACGGCACCCGCAACCGCCGCAGCGGACCCGGCGACGGCATGAAACCCTTCGCGGGATCTTCGGCGTTGATCCGGCACTCGATGGCATGCCCGTCGATACGCACGTCGGATTGCGTGAGCGGGAGTGGGTCACCGTTGGCGATCGCGATCTGCAGCGCCACCAGGTCGAGGTCGGTGACGGCTTCGGTGACGCAGTGCTCGACTTGGAGACGTGTGTTCATCTCGAGGAAGAAGAAGTCGCCGTCCTGGTAGAGCATCTCGACGGTGCCAGCACCGCGGTACCCGCAGGCGAGCGCCACCTTCACCGCCGCCTCGCCCATCGCCGCGCGCGTGCCGTCGGGGATACCGGGCGCGGGCGCCTCTTCGATCAACTTCTGGTGGCGGCGCTGGGTCGAGCAGTCACGATCGCCCAGATAGATCGCGTTGCCGTGCGCGTCGGCGAAGACCTGGATCTCGACGTGGCGCGGCCGCGTGAGGTAGCGCTCCATGTAACACTCGGAACGCCCGAAGTACGCCTGCGCCTCGCGGCGAGCGGATTCGAGTTGCGCTTCGGCGACGTCGGCGGATTCGACGACCCTCATGCCGCGGCCACCGCCGCCATAGGCCGCCTTGATCGCGATGGGGTACCCGAACTGCGCCCCGAAATCGTGCACCTCGGCGACGCCGTCGATCGGGGTCGTGGTGCCGGGCACCGACTCGACCTCGGCGCGAGCTGCCGCGAGCCGCGACGAGATCTTGTCGCCCATCACCTCAATGGCTTCGGGGGGCGGGCCGATCCACGTCACTCCCGCGGCGATCAGGGCGCGGGCGAAGTCGGCGTTCTCGGAGAAGAACCCGTAGCCGGGATGCACCCCGTCGGCGCCCGACCGCTCGATGGCCTGGAGGATCGCGTCGGTGTTGAGGTAACTCTCGGCCGCGGTCTGGCCGCCGAGTGCGTACGCCTCGTCGGCATAGCACGTGTGCAGCGCGTCACGGTCGAGGTCGGAATAGACCGCAACGGTGGCGATGCCGAGTTCGCGGCACGTGCGCATGACGCGCACGGCGATTTCGCCGCGGTTGGCGATCAGGATTTTGGTCAGCACGGGCTGGCTCCAGGGGCGAGGATCGGCGGCAAAGGGCTCCGTATCCTACGGGTGATGGCCGATCCGCCCTCCAACCCGCGACCGGCGGCGAGCGCCGACCCGTCGGAGGGGGGTGCTGGGCCCAATCGCGGCACACGAGTCGACACTCGAGTCGGTCCCGCACGCGCTCATCGGACGCGCGCCGAGTTCTCGTCGATCGAGCTGCGGGTCGGCGCGGCGCTCGCCGCGACCCGGTTCGGTCCGGTCGAACACTTCACCGAGATCGACTCGACGAACCAGTACCTGCTCGAACGTGCACTCGAGGGTGCCGCCGCGGGCGTCGTCGCCGTCGCCGATCATCAACACGCTGGCCGTGGCAGGCTCGGCCGGCACTGGACGGCACCGCCGGGCGCGTCGTTGCTCGTCTCGGTGTTGCTCCGTCCGGCCATCGACCTCGCACGTTGGCACCTGATCACGGTCACGGCGGGGATCGCCGCGACCGAAGCGATCGCGACGTGCACCGACGGCGCTGTCGACGCACGGCTCAAATGGCCGAACGACCTGGTGGTGCGCGGCCGGAAGATCGCCGGGCTACTCGCCGAAACCGAAGCGGGCGCGCTCGTGGTCGGCATGGGCCTCAACGTCGACTGGCCCGAGGTACCACCCGAGCTCGACGGCATCGCCACTGCGCTCAACCGCGAGCAGGGTGCGGCTGCGCGGGTCCCGACTCGCGCCGAGATGCTCACCGTCTGGTTGCGGCGCTGGAACGGCTGGCTCGCGATCGCCGAGGCCCCCGCAGGCGCGGCACGGGTGCGTGCCGCGGTCGAACGAACGAGCGCGACGCTCGGCAACGATGTGCGCGTGGAGTTGGCGCACGAGTCGTTCACGGGGGTGGCAAAGGCGATCACCGACGCCGGCCACCTCGTCGTCGAGACGCCGACCGGTCGGCGCGAAATCAACTCTGGCGACGTCGTTCATCTGCGCCCCTCCGGTTCTTGAGGTCGACCGCGAGCGGCGCGCACGAACTTCCTCGGCGCGCAGGTATCAACCGCGCTGCTCGGTGCCGACGCGGATCGCCTCGCGCGCGGTGTAGGCGCGCAGGTCGGGGAGCGCGATCGCCAGCAGTCCGCCGACGGCGACGCACAACACGCCGCCGCTCACCACCGAGGTCCGCACGCTGGTGACGGCCGCAATCAAGCCCGACTCGACGTTGCCGAGCGGAGGGCTCGCCGAGTAGCTGATCATCTCGATGCCCGCGAGGCGCCCGCGGATTTCATTGGGAATCGAGAAGTTCCACATCGCCATGCGGAACAGGCCGCTCAACATGTCCGCCGCGCCAGCGACCGCGAGCAAGACGACCGCGAGCCACGGCGTGTGAACGAGGCCGAAGACTGCGATCGCGACACCCCATCCCGCGGCTGCGAAGAGCAAGCCGACGCCATGACGCGCGACCCGGCGAGGGATGCCGGCGCCGAACACACTCATCAGCAGCGAGCCGATCCCCGGTCCGGCGTAGAGCCAACCGAGGGTGCTCGCACCGCCGAGGTCGCGGGCCATGGCGGGAAACAGCGCGAGCGGCATGCCGAACACCATGGCGTTGATGTCGACGAGGTAGCTCCCGAGCAACGCCTTGTTCGCCCACGCGTAGCACAGCCCCTCGCGGATGTCGGCAAAGGGCGACTCGGGGATCGCGTCCGGGTCGCGCGCGGCGCGGCGCGACGGCAACGTGAGGGCGAGCGTCCCACCCATGATGAAACTGACCGCGTCGATGCCGAACGCCCAACCGAAGCCCCACGTGGCGATGATTACACCGCCGATCACGGGACCGAGGATCATGCCGAACGAGAACAGCGACGAGCCCAGCGCGTTCGCGGCGGTGAGGTGTTCACGCCGCAGGATCTGTTGGTTGAGCGCTTCGATCGCCGGACGCTGAAGACCGTCGAACACCGCGGCGACCGCGGCGAACACGTAGAGGATCCACACGTGACCCGCGTTACCGAGCGTGCCGTTCCACGCGAGCAGCGCAGTCGAGCCGGCCATGCCGAACTCGCACCCGACGACCAAGCCTTTGCGGTCGATGCGGTCGGCGAGGGCGCCGCCGAAGAGCGCCGCGCCGACGAGCGGGACGAGTTCGACGAGACCGATCATCCCGACCTGGAGCGACGAACCGGTGATGGCGAACATCTGCGCAGGAAGCGCGACGAACGTGATCATCGACCCGACGAACGACACGATGCGCGCGACGTAGAGCCGCCGGAACACCGGATTGACGCGCAGCGGTGTCAGATCGACGACCAGTGACCGCCATCCGGAGGGGCCCTCGACCGCGTCGGTCAGGTCGTGGCTCATACCCGTGTGCGTCGAGGGCTCGCGGCCCCGTGAAGCGCGCCGACACGCCGACGGGTCAAGGGTCGAGGTCCCGGGCGACGAGTTCCTGATACGCAGCCGCGATCGCGACGGTCACGGGTCCCGGTGCGGCCGGCAGCGGCACGCCGTCGACGCGCGCGATCGGCTGCGCCTCTCGGGTCGTCGACGACAGGAACGCTTCGTCGACGCGATCCAGCGTCTCGATCGGCAAGTCCGTCTCATCGCCGCCGAGGCCGAGGTCACGCGCGAGTTCGAGGATCAGGCCTCGGGTCACGCCGGCGAGGCATCCCGCGGTGAGTGGGGGCGTCGCCAGGCGGCCGTCGCGGACCGTGAATACGTTGGAGCCGGTCGCCTCGCACAGGTTGCCCGCGGTGTTCGCGAAGATCGCCTCGGACGCGCCCGCGGCCTCGGCGAACGCCAACGCCCTGACGTTGGCCGCGTACGAGATGGTCTTCAGCCCTGCAGTTGCGGAGCGCTCGTTGCGGGTCCACGGTGCGATCACCACATCGGCGCTGCCCGACCAGGGAGTGAACGGCCAGGCAGTGATCCAGGCGTGGGCGCCTTGGTTTCCCGTTGCGATCGAACCGGCGCGGCTCGAACCGGGCTGGCCTTCACCGCCCGTGACCGTGATGCGCAGCCGTGCGTCGCACAAGTCGTTCGCCGCGATCACCGCCGCGGCGGCACTGCGCAACGTCCCCGACCCGGGTGGGTCGAGCCCGAGTGCCTCGGCCGAGTGCACGAGCCGCTCGTGGTGGCGGCGCCACGCGAACGGTGTGCCGCGGTAGACGCGCAGCGTCTCGAACACGCCGTCGCCGACGGTCACACCGCGATCGAGTGGCGACAGTCGAGCTTGTGCGAGTTCCACGATCTCGCCGTTGAACCAGATCTTCAAGGACACGTCTCCGTGTCGGGCTGCGCGTCGTGGCGCGCCGCGGCGCCGGCGGCGGCGAGCAGGCGATGTGCCTTGAGCTCGGTCTCGGCCCACTCGCGATCTGCGACCGAATCGGCGACGATGCCGCCACCGACCCCGAGGTCGGTCTGGCGCGCAGTCACGGTGAAGGTCCGGATCGCGACCGCGAGCTCGGCGCGCCGATCGGCCGCGTCGATCCATCCCGTCGCACCGCAGTAGACACCGCGGCGGACCGGTTCGAGGTCTTCGATGATCTGCATCACCGCTGGTTTGGGCGCCCCCGTGATCGATGCTGCGGGGAACAAGGCGCGGATGATGGTTCCGAGCGTCGCGTCGTCGCGTCGTTGGCCGGTGACCGTACTCACGAAGTGATGGAGGCCGGGATGCGCCTCGACGACCATCAACTCGGGCACGTCGATCGTGCCCGGGACACAGACACGGCCGAGATCGTTGCGGGCGAGGTCGACGATCATCACATGTTCGGCGGCGTCCTTGGCCGACGAGACCAGCGTCGCCGCGTCGCGGTGGGTGCCCTTGATCGGGCGGGTGACGAGGCGATCGCCATCGATCGCGAGGAACAGTTCAGGTGAGGCGCCGACGACCGCGAGCGCGGGGCCGCGCGTCCCGAACCGGAGCAGGCAAGCGTGCGGCGCGGGGTTGAAGGCGTCGAGCGCGCCGAACAACTCGACCGGGTCGATCGGGCGGCGATGAGTGAGCCGGCGCGTCAAGTTGACCTGGTAGCAGTTGCCGAGGTTGAGATGCTCGTGAATCACCCGCTGCGCGGCGGCATACTCCGCACAATCGGCGCTCGACGACCATGTACGCGCCCGTGGCGCCCGAGCCGTCGCGCCGCGGGCCGAGCGCGATCGCCATGCCGCGTGCCTCAATGCATCGGCCGCGACTCCGGTGGTGTCGCCGTAGAGGACGGCGCGACCGTCGGCGGCAACGCTCAACCGAGTGTCGAACCGCGCGAACACGAGATCGGGGAGCGACCGGTCGTCGGTCGCCCGCGCCCGGACCGGTTCGACCGCGCGCCCGAGGTCGTATCCGAGGTAGCCGGCCCACCAGCCGCCCGATCGCTCGATCTCGTCCAGCGCCGCGAACGCGTCCGCGCCGTCGGCGATGAGGATCTCGGTCGGGCGAGTGGCAACGGTTGTGGTCCCGGCGGCGCGAACGACCACCGTGCCGTACTCGGGTTGAAGCGAACGCAACAGTGCGCTGAGCGATCCGAGGTGCACGAGCGACAACGGTAACAAGTCCCCACGCTCGGCCGACCCGGTGAGCCGTCCCTGTCGGTGCCCCGTGTCCGCTGTCCCGTGTCGGTGTGCCTGTCACGGGCATCGGGGCGACCGCGCGAGCATTGGCCATGGATTTCGACCTGAGCCCGGAGCAGGAGCAGTTCCGCTCGGTCGTGCGCGAGTTCGCGGCAGCCGAGATCGAACCCCACGCCGAGCAGTGGGACCGCGACCACACGTTCCCGGTCGAGACCGTGCTCGCGATGGGCCGGCTCGGGTTGTTCGGACTCGTGTTCCCAGCCGAGTACGGCGGCGCCGGAGCCGACTTCGCGACCTACTGCATTGCGCTCGAAGAGATCGCCCGGGTCGACAGCTCGATGGCGATCACGCTCGAGGCGGGTGTGAGCCTCGGGGCCGCGCCGTTCTTCTACGCCGGGACCGAGGCGCAGAAACAGGAGTACCTGGTTCCGATGGTCGCGGGCGAAGTCCTCGGTGCGTTCGGGCTTACCGAGGCCGAGGCCGGGAGCGACGCGGGCAACACGCGCACGACCGCACGCCTCGACGACTCGGCAGGCCAGTGGGTCATCGACGGGCAGAAGACGTTCATCACCAACTCGGGGACCCCCATCACCAAGTGCGTGACGATCACGGCGCGAACCGGACCCGGGGAGATCAGCAACGTCGTGGTCGACGCCGGCACTGCGGGATTCACGGTGATGCCGCCGTATCGCAAGATGGGGTGGCACGCGAGCGACACGCACGAACTGTCCTTCGACGACTGTCGCGTCCCGGAAGGCAACTTGCTCGGAGCGCGCGGCTCGGGACTGCGAACGTTCCTGCGCATCCTCGACGACGGTCGCATCGCGATCGCGGCGCTGGCGGTCGGTGTCGCCCAGGCGTGTCTCGATCACAGCCTCGGGCACGCAAGGCAACGCCAAGCGTTCGGCGGCCCGATCGGCCGTTACCAGTCGATCGCCTTCAAGTGCGCCGACATGGCAGTGGCGGTCGAGAACGCACGCAACCTCGTGTACCGCGCGGCGTGGTTGCGCGACCGGAACGAACCGATCCGCCGCGCCGCGGCGATGGCGAAGCTGTACGCCACCGAAGCCGCGGTGTCCGCGACGCGAGATGCCGTGCAGATCTTCGGCGGCTACGGGTTCATCGACGAGACGCCGGTGAGCCGCTTCTACCGCGACGCCAAGATCCTCGAGATCGGCGAGGGTACGAGCGAGATCCAACGCCTCGTGATCGCCCGTGACCTCGGCCTTCCCGTCGAGTGACGGCTGCGTGGCGGTCGGTCGGGCGCGACGCTCGGGCGGCCACTCGGGCGGCGTCTGCACGATCTGTTCACACCGCGTGAGCGAAACGGCGCGCGCGGCGGCCGGTACGATCCCACGACCGTGAACCCGTTTCGACGCTCTCGCTGGCGCGCGCTCGGCGCGCGCTTGGCGATTGCGCTGGTGACGTCGTCCCTCGCAACGACCGTGGCGCTCGGGGTCGAGCGGCGCACCGTCGACACGACCGTCGAAGGCATCGATCGTGCCGCGGGTGTCGACGAGGAGGTGCTCACCGAGCGCGGTGACGATCCGGCAGAACCTGCCAACTACCTGATCGTCGGGAGCGACAGCCGTTCCGATCTGGAGCGGAGCGAGGATCAGGCTGCGCCGGGTGGTCAACGCAGTGACACGATCATGGTGGCACACGTCGACCCGATCACGAAGATGTCGGTGTTGTTGTCGTTTCCTCGCGACCTTGTTGTCGACATTCCGGGCAAGGGCTCGAGCAAGATCAACGCCGCGTTCAACGCCGACGCGGGCGGCGGTCCGGAGTTGCTGATCCTCACGTTGAAGCAGAACTTCGGAATCGACATCACGAACTACTTCGAGGTCGACTTCGCCGGTTTCAAGCAGATCGTCGACACGATCGGCCGCGTGAAGATCTACTTCCCCGCGCCCGCCTACGACCGCTACACCGGTCTCGAAGTGCCCTACTACGGGTGCGCAGCGCTCGACGGCGATGCAGCGCTTCGATATGTGCGGTCGCGCCACTACTTCTATTACGACTTCGACGCGGCGGAGTGGCGCGAGGACCCGACGAGCGACTTCGGTCGGATCCGCCGCCAGCAGTACTTCATACGCTCGCTCATGCAGCAGGCACTCGACCGCACCCTGCGTCGGCCCTACGAGGCCAAGACGATCGTCGACCGGCTTGCGAACATGTTGACGGTCGACGAAACCGTCAACACCGACGACGTGAAGAAGTTGATCACCGCGTTCATCGACAGTGACCCGGCGGCGGTCGAGATGCTCACCGTGCCCGTGCAGTCCGACGGTCGCGGTGGGCTGTTGCTGCGCGACGACGAAGCGCAGCCGATGTTTGACCGGCTCTCACTGCAGCCGCTCACCGTGGGCGTCATCGACTTCTCGAAGTTCCAGGTCGACGTCCTCAACGCGGGTGGCGATGACGGCGCCGCGCAACTCGCGATGGGTGAACTCGCGCGGCTTGGTTTCGCGCGCGGCACCGTTGGCGACGCGCCGGAAGTGGACCGCACCGAACTCCGCTACAGCACCCCGAACGGGCGGGCGGCAGCCGAATTCGTGAAGCTGTTCGTGCTCGGCGGAGCAGAGATCGTCGAGGACCCCTCGCTCGACACTACGGCGGATGTCGTGCTTGCGATCGGGCCCGACTTCGAGGGCATAAACGACGCGGCACCGACGACGACCACCACCGGTGACGAGGTCGCCGAGACGACCGCGACGACGATCGCCCCGAACCCCGGTCAGGAACCCGAAGGTCAACCGCGGGGCAGCCAGTTCGTGGGGTGTGGCTGACGTGCCGGTGACGTCGCGCTGGCGCCTCTTCGGCGCCCGGGTGGGGATCGCGCTCTTCGGCGTGCTCGCGATGACGACCTTCGGTGTGGCCTACGGCGTGACCATCGCCCAGAACTACGTCGATTCGATCCGGCGCGCCGATGTCGATATGACGCCGAGCGCACGCGGCGAACCGGCGAACTTCTTGATTGTCGGATCGGACACGCGCGCGTTCGTCGACACGACCGAGGAAGTCGACCACTTCGGTGATCCGTCGCAACAGACCGGCCAACGCTCGGACACGATGATGGTGCTCCACATCGACCCCGACGCCGACAACAGCTACCTCGTGTCGTTTCCGCGCGACCTCTGGGTCGACATCCCCGGAGAGGGCGAACACAAGCTCAACGCCGCGTACGCGCTCGGCGGGCCGAACCTGGCGGTCCAGACGATCGAATCGAACTTCGATATCGAGATCCACCACTATCTCGAGGTCAACTTCGCGACGTTCCGTGAGATCGTCGGCGCCATCGGCAGCGTGCACCTGTTCTTCCCGACGCGTGCACGAGACACGGTGACCGGACTCGACGTCGATGCTCCCGGTTGCGTGGCACTCGGTCCGGAACAAGCGCTTGCGTACGTGCGGTCCCGGCACTACGAGTACTTCGAGGACGGCGACTGGGACGAGGACCCGACCGCCGACCTCGGGCGGATCCGCCGCCAGCAGTATTTCGTGCGCAGCCTGATGCGCGAGGCGATCGACCAGGGTGCCCGCGACCTGGGCACGGCGCGCCAGCTGATGGACCGGACCGCGCCGAAGCTCACCATGGATCCCGAACTCGACCTGCACGACCTCTACAACCTGTACACAGCCGTGCGCACGAGCGATGCGAGCGGCGTCGAGATGGTCACGATCCCGTCGGACTTGGCGCGCAGCGACGACGGTCAGTCGATCTTGCTCGTTCGCCAGGACGAGGCCCGGCCGATCCTTGCCCGTCTGCGCCCACCCGTCGAACGCCGGAAGTCGCGCATCGAGATCCCGGATCTCGACCCTCGGACCGTGTCGCTCGAGGTATGGAACGGTTCGGGGATCGACGGCGCCGCCGGCGTGGCGCTCGGCAAGCTCGCGGCCGCAAACTTCCAGACCGTCGGTCGGGCCAACGCCGATCGCGACGACTACGAGACCACCGAGGTCCGTTACCGGCCGGGCGCGCGCGAGCAGGCCCAACTCGTCGCCGCGTATCTCGTTGCGGGCGGCGACCTCATCGAAACGTCCGACAGCGGCGGGACCGATGTCATCGTCGTGCTGGGACGGGACTTCGAGGGCGTGCGCCGGCCTCGGGGCAACTCCGACGCGCCCGACGTCGATGTCGAACCGGTCGACAGCACCACGGTGCCGCCGCCCCCCAACCCGGGGACCACACCGGGGGTCGAAGCACCCGAGGGCAGGACGGGCGCGGCGCTGGTTGGCTGCGGCTGATCGGCCCGCCACGACGGCCCGCGACGGCCCCGCGAGGGCCGACTCCAGGCCCTTCAGCGCCGCCCAGTTCGCTCCGATGATCTGGCTCGGAGGCGGCCGAGGCACACGAACACACGAACCTCAGCTTTCGGGAAGATCTGCGCGTTTCGGTCGATCCCTGAACTCCACCCACCCCGATTCCGATGAACGGGGAGACGTGAGCAGAGGAGCACCAGGTGAGGGTCGGCGTCATCGGATCGGGCTATGTCGGGCTGACGACAGCCGCGTGCCTGTCGCACCTCGGTCACGACGTCGTTGCTGCTGACCTGAGCCCTGAGCGGGTCGAGCGGCTCAACCGCGGCGACGTGCCGATCCTCGAGGAGGGTCTCCCGCGCCTTGTCACGGAGGGGCTGTCGAGCCGCCGACTGCGTTTCGTCGTGGGCGCGACGAATGCGGCGCGCGACGTCGAATTGGTGTTCATCTGCGTCGCCACCCCCCAGGGTGAGGACGGTGCCGCCGACATGAGCTTCGTCGAGGCCGCCGCCCGCGAGATCGCGCCGGTGCTCGCGCCCGGAACCGTCGTCATCAACAAGAGCACGATGCCGGTGGGCAGCACGCGGTTCGTCCAGAGGGTCCTGCACGAGGCCGCCGGTGGCCAGCTCGACCGCGTCACCGTCGCGTCGAACCCCGAGTTCTTGCGCGAGGGCCAGGCCGTGCGTGACTTCTTGAACCCGGATCGGATCGTCGTCGGCTGCGACGACCCCGAGGCCGCGGTCAAGGTGACCGACCTGTACCGCAGCATGCGCGCGCCGGTGATCGTCACCGACGCGGCCTCGGCCGAGATGATCAAGTACGCGTCGAACGCGTTCCTCGCAACGAAGATCTCATTCATCAACGCCATCGCCAACCTGTGTGAAGCTGTCGACGCGGACGTGCGTGAGGTCGCGCTCGGAATGGGGTACGACCCGCGCATCGGTTTCCAGTTCCTGCATCCCGGGCCGGGTTACGGAGGTTCGTGTTTCCCGAAGGACACTTCGGCGCTGCTCTACATCGCCCGTTCGCACGGATATGACTTCGACCTGCTGCAAGGCGTCATCGATGTCAACCGCCGCCAGTACGAACGAACCGTCGACAAGGTCCGTCACGCCGTGGGTGGCAGCTTCGACGGTGCGGCGATTGGCGCATGGGGGCTCACCTTCAAGGCCGACACTGACGACGTGCGCGACTCGCCCGCGCTGCACATCCTCGGACGGGTCATTGCCGAGGGAGGTACGGCGCGGGCCTATGACCCCGCGATCGGCGCCGGTTCCATCGACTGCCTGCCAGGCCTCGAGGTCTGTGCGGACCCCTACGATGTGGCCCGGGACGCCGACGTGCTCGTCGTGCTCACGGAGTGGGACGAGTTCCGCTGGAAGGATTTCGATCGGGTGTTGGACGTGATGCGCAAGCCGAGGATCGTCGATGCCCGCAACCTCCTCGACCCCGCGGCGCTCCGCCGCCGCGGCTTCACCTACGTCGGGGTCGGCCGATGAGCCGTCCGATGCCGCGCGACGAGCGCGCTCGCCGGATTGTCATCACGGGCGGCGCCGGTTTCGTCGGTTCGCACCTGTGCGATGCATTGATCGCGCGCGGCGATGCGGTCGTCTGCGTCGACAACCTCTGCACGGGACGCAAGTCCAACGTCGAGGGCTTGCTCGGCCACGAGCGGTTCGAGTTCGTCGAGGCCGACGTGATCGACGAACTTCCGGTCGACGGGCCCGTCGACGGTGTGATGCATCTCGCGAGCCCCGCGAGCCCGCCGGAATACCTGCGCATGCCGCTCGAGTCGCTCGACGTCGGATCGATCGGGACGCGCCGCGCACTCGACCTCGCTAAGCGCCACCATGCTCGGTTCGTGCTGGCGTCGACGAGCGAGATCTACGGCGACCCGCTCGTGCACCCGCAGACGGAGGAGTATTGGGGCAACGTCAACCCGATCGGCCCGCGGGCGGTCTACGACGAGGCGAAGCGCTTCGCGGAGACGCTGACGATGACCTACCGGCGGCTCTACGACCTGCCGACCGGCATCGTGCGGATCTTCAACACCTACGGGCCGCGCCTCGCCCCCGCCGACGGACGGGTCGTGTCGAACTTCTTGGTCCAGGCGATGGACGGCCGACCGCTCACCGTCTACGGCGACGGCAGCCAGACCCGCAGCTTCTGCTACGTCGACGATCAGGTGCGAGGCCAGATCGCCATGCTCGACGGCGATGTCCTCGGGCCCGTGAACATCGGGAACCCCATCGAGTTCACGATGCTCGAACTCGCCCGCCTAGTCATCGAACTCGTCGACCGGGCGGTCGACATCGTCTTCGAACCGCTCCCTCAGGACGACCCGACCCGGCGCCGGCCCGACATCACCCGGGCGCGGGAGCTCCTCGGATGGGAACCAGCCGTCGATCTGCGCGAAGGTTTGCGGCGGACATACGAGAGCTACCTGAGCGAGCGAGCCAGTGCCGACACGCGAACCTGACCCTGACCTCGATCGAGCCGCAGTCCCCGGCGCCACGGGCGACACCACGCCGCGCTACCGCTGCCTCTCGATCGTCATCCCCGTCTACAACGAGCGCGACACGATCGAAGAAATCGTGCGCCGCGTCCTCGCCGTCGAACTCCCGGAACGACTCGAGCGAGAGGTGCTCGTCGTCGACGACGGCAGCACCGACGGCACCCGCGACTTGATCGACAAGCTCACCGATCCACGCGTGCGCGTCATCAAGAACCCCGTGAACCGCGGCAAGGGTGCCGCGATCCGTGCGGGCTTCGCTGCGGTGACCGGCGACATGGTGATCGTGCAGGACGCCGACCTCGAGTACGACCCCGAGGACTTTCCGAAGCTGCTGAACCCGATGCTTCGGGGCAAGGCGCGGGTCGTGTACGGGTCGCGGTTCACCGGCGAGCGCCGCAACATGCTGTTCTTGCACTGGGTGGGCAACCGCTTCCTCTCGCTCGTGACCAACGTGTTGTACAACACCACGCTCTCCGACATGGAGACGTGTTACAAGCTGTTCGAGCGCGACCTGATCGCATCGGTCGAACTGCGCTCGAACGGGTTCGACATCGAACCCGAGATGACGGCGAAGCTGCTGAAGCGCGGCATTCGCATCTACGAGGTGCCGATCAGCTACGCCGGACGTGAACTCGACGAAGGCAAGAAGATCACTTGGCGCGACGGCTTCCCCGCGCTGTGGACGCTGGTGAAGTACCGGTTCGTGAACTGAGCGGGGTTGAGCGAGGTGAGCGAGTCGCCCGCGGCTCGTTGGGCCGCGGTGGTCGTCAACTACAACGCCGGCGGACACCTGCACGCCTGTGTCGCGTCGGTATGCGCCGACGACAGCGCGGGAGCCGCCGAGATCGTCGTCGTCGACAACGCGTCCACGGACGGGTCGCTCGCTGCGCTGCGCGAGATCGAGTCCGTGCACGTCGTGGCGAACCGTACGAACGTCGGGTTCGCGGCCGGGGCGAATCGTGGGATCGCCGCGTCGAGCGCGCCGATCGTCGCCGTGATCAACCCCGATGCGGTGCTGCATCCGGGTGCCGCCGCGGCGCTCGTGACGCGGCTCGAACACGAGCCCGACCTGGGTGCACTCGGACCGCGCATCGACAACGTCGACGGCAGCCGCTACCCGTCGGCACGGCGTGAGCCCGCGTTGGTCGACTCGATCGGCCACGGCCTGCTCGGCGCGTGGTGGCCGGAGAACCCGGCGACACGCCGCTATCGCGAGGCCGATGTCGATCACACGGTCGGGCGGCGGGTCGACTGGCTCTCGGGCGCCGCGACGTTCTTCCGGCGCGACGCGCTCGACGCGATCGGCGGTTGGGACGAGCGCTTCTTCATGTTCATGGAGGACGTCGACGTGTGCCGGCGGTTACGGGCCGCGGGTTGGCGGGTCGAGTACGACCCCGCGGCGGTCGTGACCCACGTCGAGGGGGTGAGCCGCGCGCACCATCCGTATCGCATGATCTGGCTGCACCACCGCGCGGCGCTGCGTTTCGCGGCGAAACACTGGCGAGGCCCGCGCCGCCTTCTCCTCCCCCTCGCCGCGGCAGTCCTCACCGCCCGCGCGATCCTTTCCACCACGGCTCGGCTTCTTTCGAGAAAACGGCGGCCCTGACCACCGCCCCGACCGACAGAGTCCCTCGCCGCCGGCCAAACACAGTGCCGCCACGGCGGAGCCGGGCGGCACTGTTGGCCGAAATGGTGGTCCTGGCAACGACGGTGGCGACACAAGCCGTGCCGGGGGTGGCGACTAGCGTGGGCACTTCATGGGTAAGGCATCGAGGATCAAGCGCCGGGCGATGAAGTCATCCCGCCGGGTGCGTCGCGGCGGCGGTTCATACGGGTTCTACGCGGCGTTGACGGCGATCTGCATCTCCGGGGTCGCCCTCGTCGCGGTGAGCAAGGCGGGCGTCGACACCTCCGATGAGTTCCCCCGAGCCAACACCGATCACTGGCACGCGGCCTTCGGCATCTACGTCTGTGACAACTGGATGGACGACCCGGAAAAGTTCCACAACCGCGCCGACAACGCCAATCTGCGCGCCGGAATTCACAGCCACGGCGACGGCCTGATCCACATGCACCCCTACTCGGGCGACGAATCCGGCGATCGGGCCACGATCGGGCGCTACTTCAAGTACGGAGGCTGGAAGATCGGGCCGAAGAGCTTCACGTGGTACGACGGCGCCAAGCACGAGAACGGTGATAGTTGCCCCGCGACCAACAAGAAGGGCATCGTGCGTTGGACGGTCAACGGCGAAGAACAGTCGTCGAACCCTGCGGAGTACCGGCCCCAGGACCAGGACACCGTCGCCGTCTACTTCGTCGACAAAAACGCGGACCTCGCCGGCATCGGCGATCCGGGGTCGAAGGCCAACCTCGAGAACCCCGTCGATGAGCCGTCTCCCTCGAGTGACTCCACGGTCCCGAGTGCGACGACCGTCGCCGGCGACAGCACCGGACCGACCGCGCTGACCGGCACCACGACCGCGACCGAGCCGACCGACGCTTCGTCGAGCACCGCGGCACCAACCGACTCGACGGCAGTCAGCGAGACCACCGCGGCGCCGGCGAGCACTGCGGGACCGGCCGAGCCGAGTACCGCGCCCTGACCGGCCCGGGCGGAGCGCGAGCCAGGCGGTCGAAGCGATGAAGGCAGTGCTCCTGGTCGGTGGCGAGGGGACGCGCCTGCGGCCGCTCACCTACACGATGCCCAAGGCGCTGATGCCGATCGGCAACGTGCCCTTCATCGAACGGCAGTTGAGTTGGTTGGCGGGTCACGGCATCGACGAGGTCATCTTGTCGATGGGCTACCTCGCCGAGCCCTTCAGGGCGCATTTCCCCGACAGCCGATTCGGCGACGTGACGTTGCGGTACGCGGTCGAAGGCTCGCCCCTCGGAACCGCCGGCGGTATCCGTTTCGCGGCCGACCGCATCGGCGAGCGGTTCGTCGTGTGCAACGGCGACGTGCTCACGACGCTCGACCTGAGCGCGATGATCGAGTTCCATTCTGATCGTCACGCGCAGGCCTCGATCTACCTCTGCCAGGTCGAGGATCCCTCGGCCTTCGGCGTGGTGCCGACGCGCGGCGACGGTGAAGTCGTCGGCTTCATCGAGAAGCCGCCGCGCGATCAAGCACCGACGAACTGGATCAACGCCGGCGTGTACGTGCTCGAACCCGAGGTGCTCGACCGCATCCCAACCCGCATCAACGTCTCGATCGAGCGTGAAACCTTCCCTCGCATGGTTGGAGGTCGTCGCCAGTTGTTCGGCTTCCAGTGGCCCGGTTATTGGCTCGACATCGGCTCGCCCGCCAAGTACCTGCAGGCGAACCTCGATGTGCTGTCGGGCGCGCTTCCCGGCGCAGACGGCGCGGTCGCGGCGTCGGCGACGATCGCGGGCGACGTGGTCAACTCGGTGGTCGGCCCGGACGCGTTCGTCGCGGCCGGTGCGTCGGTTCGTAACTCCGTGCTGCACGCCGGTGCACGGATCGACGCCGGCGCGCGGGTGATCGACTCGGTGGTGGGGGCGGGCGCGACGATCGGCGTGAGGGCGAGCCTCGGTGACCTCACGATCGTGGGCGACGGCGTGCACGTGAGTCCGGACGCGCGCGTCGTGGCCGGTCGCCTGGCCCCGGCGCACGCGGCGGCGAGCGGCGATCATCCCGGAATCGCTTCGTGAGCGCCAAGGCGATCGTCACCGGCGGTGCCGGGTTCATCGGGTCAACGCTCGCCGACCGACTGCTTGCCGAGGGCTGGCGCGTCGACGTGGTCGACGACCTGTCGACGGGATCGCTGGCGAACCTCGCCGATGCCCGTCATGGCGAGGCCCGTCGCTTCTCGTTCACCCGCCTCGACGTGCGCAGCAGCGCGCTGGTCGATCACATCAAGCGCCAGGCGCCCGACGTCGTGTTCCATCTCGCCGCGCAGGCCGACGTGCGTGTCTCGGTCGCCAAGCCGCAGTTCGACGCCGAGGTCAACATTCTCGGCACCCTCAACGTGCTCGAAGGATGCGTGGCCGCCAAGGCGGCGAAGGTGTGTTTCGCAGCGAGCGGCGGCACGCTCTACGGCAACCCCGACGAGATCCCGACCCGCGAAGCGACACCGTGGAAGCCCGAGTCGCCCTACGGAGTGTCGAAGAAGGCTGCGCTCGACTACCTGCACTACTACCGCGAATTGCAGAACCTCGAGTACTCGGCGCTCGCGCTCGCCAACGTCTATGGCCCTCGACAGGACCCCCATGGCGAAGCCGGAGTCGTGGCGATCTTCGCCGGCACGATGCTCGCTCACGAACGAGCCACGATCTTCGGTGACGGTACCCAGACGCGCGACTTCGTCTACGTCGATGACGTCGTCGATGCGTTCTTCCGTTCGGCCGACCGGGGCGGCGGGCTCGTGATGAACATCGGCACGGGCGTCGAGACGAGCGTGCGTGAACTCCACGACGCGATGGCCCGCTTGTGCAACATCACCGATCCTGCCCGGTCGGCGCCGGCGCGGCTCGGCGAGTTGGCGCGCAGCGCCCTCGATCCCGGCCGGGCCGAGATTCATCTCGGCTGGAAGCCGTGGACTCCGCTCAGCGACGGCCTCGCCCGCACCCTCGAATACTTCAAGGGCCGGCGCGCCTGACGAGTGGGCACGGCTGAGGCGGGCACTCTGTTGGTCCGGGTGGTAGCCAGGGGCGCCGTATTCTCAAAAGAAGCCGTTGGTTAGCGGGTGAGGCGGAGGTCGGCGAGCGGGATCGGCGGGCGCGGCCGGGCGACGTAGCCGGGATCGGGTTCGCCGAGGACCACCATCGCATGCGGCCTCCACTCGCGCGGGAGCGCGAGAGCATCTCGCGCCGCGTCCGGGCAGAAGATCGGTGCCGCGATCCAGCACGACGCCCATCCGTCCGCGGCGCATGCCAGCATCAAGTTCTCGACCGCCGCGCCGAGCGATAGCAGCGCCATGCCGAACTCGGCCTGTTGGCGTGCAGCGTCGGGATAACGGTCGAGGCCATCCCACGTGAGGCAGCCGAGCACGAGTGCGGGCGCCGACACGATCTTGCGATGCGACTCGTCGATGAGTTCGTCGATGCGCGCCGCGGCGACACCGTCGCCCGCGAGGTCGGCGCGCCACGCGTCACCCATGCCGCGAGCGAGCGATTGCTTTGCGGTCGCCGAGTCGACGACCACGAACCGCCACGGTCGGCTGTGGTGCGGCGCGGGCGCGGTGCACGCGGCCGTGATCCAGGTATCGAGGCGATCGCGTGGCACCGCGCGGGCGGTGAAGGCGCGGATCGAACGGCGCGCGTCGATGAACGCGGGCACGAGCCCGACGCCGCTGCCACTCATCGGAACAGATCCTCGCTCGCGGGCCGTACCAGGTCGCGCGCCGAACTCTCACGGAACCATGCCGGCTCGAGCCCGCGCACGATCGCCGCCGGCACACCCGCAGCCTTGCCCATCACGAGTTCGGCTGCGGCCGCGACTTCGTCGGCGACGGCGACCTCGGTCACCTGCAGGATCCGCCCGGTCGCGTCGGGCGTGTCCTTGAGGTCGACGACGGCGGCGATGCCGCTGACACCGATCGCGACGTCGGTGAGACCCATGCGCCACGGCCGCCCGAAGGTGTCGGAGACGATCACCGCGACGTCGACGCCGTGCCGCGCGCGGAGGGCGTCGCGGATGTGCTTGGCCGATCGGTCAGGGTCGACCGGCAACAAGGCCGCGGTACCCGCGGCGACGTTCGAGAGATCGATCCCGGCGTTCGCGCACACGAAGCCGTGCCGCGTCTCGCTGATGATCAGGTCGCCGCGCCGGCGCACGATCCGCACCGACTCGGACTCGACGAGCGCGTGTTTGGCCGCAAGGTCATCGGGGTCGAGCGCGACGATGCGGTCTTCGGCCTTGGAGACGACCTTCTGCGTGACGACGAGGCAGTCGCCATCGACGAGGGGCGTGCCCTGCTCCGATGCGGCGACGGCGACGAGCGTCGCAATCTCGTCGCCGGCCCGGATCTCGCCGATGCCCTCGACTGCGATCGCCGAGAGATGCCGCGGCATCAGGCGACCGCCGCGAGCGCCCGCTCGGCGAGCGCGGCTGCGATCGTGTGGTCGCGCATCAACGTGTCGGTGACGACGCAGCGCACACCGAGCGCGCTGATGTCCGGTGCGAGGTCCGCGTCCATGTTGTCGATCACGAGCGTCCCACACAGGTCGCGGTAATGGCGGGCGACACCCAGGCTCGACACCTCGATGCCGAGCGGGGCCATGAGCCGGTCGGCCGGTCCGCGCACCGGCGCCCCGCCGACGATCGGCGAGATCGCCACGACTCGTTCACGGCGCCACGCCAGCGCATCGCGCACGCCCGGCACCGCGAGCAGCGGACCGACCGAGATCACCGGGTTCGACGGGCAGACGAGCACGATGTCGGCGTCGGAGATCGCATCGAGCACACCGGGCGCCGGTCGGGCGCGGGCGGCGCCGTCGAATTCGACCCCGAGCACGTCAGGTGTCCCCCGATGCCGCACGAACCACTCCTGCATCGCGAACGGCCTCGGCGCGCCCGTTGCCGGATCGGTCGCGGTGATGATCGTGCGGAGCCGATCATCGGTGACCGGAATCAGCCGGCACCGCAGCCCGAACGCCGCGGCGACCGTCGCGGTGATCCGGCTGAGCGGTTCGCCGGCACGGAGCCGTTCGGTGCGCAACAAATGTGTCGCGAGGTCGAGGTCGCCGAGCCGGAACCAGGACTCGACCCCGAAGCGGGCGAGTTCGTCAATCGTGCGAAAGGTCTCGTCGGCTCGCCCCCACCCTTGCTCGAGGTCGTTGACCCCTCCGAGCGCGTAGGTGACGGAATCGAGATCGGGTGAGACGTGCAGGCCGTGGAAGGTCTCGTCGTCGGCCACGTTCACAACCACGGTCAACGCGGCCGGGTCGACCACCCGGACGAGGCCGGTGAGGAACTTGGCCGCGCCAACACCCCCGGCCAGCGCAGTGATCACAGCAGCGAATCTACCGGCGCACCCGCCCCGAGCCTCCCGACGCAATGCGCGTGTCCACACGGCGCGGAGCTGGCCGGAGCCCACCCGTGAGGGGTGTGGCTCCGGCCAGTCCCAGGGGTCCGATCTCGGGCCAGCCCCGCGAGCCCTCGTGCCCTCCGTGGACGGCTCGGACGGCTCGGAGGCTCGCGAGGCTTGACCGCGCTGGAGGTGTTCGGGTCAGGCGGTCGCGCTCACGAGCTGGCGAGCGACGCGGACCGCGGGCGCCGCGGCCTGCGGAAGCGGGTTCGGCAGTTCGCTCACGCGGGTCTCGAACGTGTCGATCGCGGGAGCCACCTTGGTGCGAGTCTGCTCACCGATCTCGTTGGCCCGCTCGCGGGCGCTGGCGAGGCGGCTGTCGAGCTTCGAGCCGAGTTCGCGTACACGATCGCGCAGGTCGTCGGCGCCGAGGCGCTCGGCGACCTTGGCGGGCAGCGTGCTCAGGTCCTCGCGGCGGGTGCGGGCACAGCTGCCGAGATTGCTGGTTCGGCTCTGGATGCGCTCGACCAGCCTCGCCCGCCGTACCTGAGCCTGCTGGTAGCCGAGCACACCGAGGCCGACGGCGATGTAGCCGGCGTCGCTCACGGTCTTGCGCACGTCGAAGGCGTCGCGGCCGGCGTCGCTCGCGGCACTTGCGGCACCGGCGCTCCGGCCGGGCTTCGTGGTCTCGGCGGGCTTGGAGGTCGGGGTCTTCGGGGTCGTTGCCATGGACTGAATCTCCTGGGTGATGGGGGATCGCTACGGCGCTGCGGGCGCCTCAGGCTCGCTGGGACGCTTTCGCCGCCGCCGCTCGGGGGAGTGCTTGCACCGTACACGCATCTGCTAACTATTGCAAGCGCTATCTGGAGCAAGCGCTTGTGCTCGGGCTCACAAATGGGTCGGGCGGTAGCCTCGCCGACCTCATGACGACGCCCGAACCGCAGCCCGGCTCGGCCGTTCCCCCCCCTGCTCCCACCCGCACGGCAGCGGTCGGGCGCCCGAGTGGCGAGGACGCGCCGGCGGTCGTCGCGGTCGTGACGACCAAAGGGGGAGCCCAACTCGCCGCCTGCCTGGCCGGTCTCGCCGCCCAGGACTATCCGGCCCAGACGATCCTGGTGCTCGACCACGGCGACGCTGCGGGGCGCGACGCCCGGCGTGACGAGGTCGCGGCCGTCGCGCCCGGCGCGCTGGTCCGGGTGCTCGACATCGCCGCCGACGACCTCCGGCACGACGCGAGCCGCGACACGGTCATCGCCCGCAACGACGTGATGGACACCGTGAAGGGCGCGCCGTTCTTGTGCTTCGTCGCCGACGACGTCGTGCTCGAAGCCCGGTCGATCGGCCTCCTGGTCGAAGAGGCGTTCCGGTCCAACGCCGCGATCTGTGGCCCCAAGATCGTGGACCGCCTGCGGCCCGAGGTGCTCGTCGAGGTCGGGATGGCAGTCGACCATTACGGCGTGGCCACCTCGGGCATTGAGCCGGGCGAGGTCGACCAGGAGCAGCACGATGCGGTGCGCGACGTCTTTTTCGTCTCGAGCGCGGCGATGCTCGTGCGCGCCGACATGTTCGTCGAACTCGGAGGCTTCGATCCCCGATCGGCCCCGGGCAACGACGACCTCGACCTGTGCTGGCGGGCCCGCCTCGCCGGCGCGCGCGTGCTCGTCGTCCCCGATGCGCGTGCGGCCCGCCCGCTGACGACGGCGCGCCGCGCCGACGCCCGGCGCGCCGATGTCAAGGCGGCGACCCGGACCCGGGCGCGCACCCTGATCAAGTGCTACTCGGCGGCCGCGCTCGTGTGGGTGCTGCCCGTCGCGACCTTGCTCAACCTCGGTGAGGCGATCGGCTATGTCGTGACCCGCAGGCCGGGGCTGGCGCGGGCCGTGCTTGCGGGTTGGTGGGGTGCGCTCTGCCGGCCCGGGGCGATCCGCGGGCCGCGCCGCGCCACGCAGGCGCAGCGGCGTGTTGACGACCGCGACGTCCGTGCCTTCATGCTGCGCGGCAGCGCCCGGCTCCGCGGCATCCTCGTGCGGCGCAGACACCGCATCGCATTGATCGACTCCGCCGGCGGGGTGGCGCGCAACCGGATCCGCCGAGCGCGGACCTGGCTGGCGCAACCCGACGCCATGCTCCTCGTCGTGCTCATCGCGCTCGTCGCGTTCGGCGCCCGTCACTTCGTACTCGACTCCGTTCCCTCGATCGGAGGGTTTCGGCGTTGGGCGAGCCCGTCCGACCTGCTCGGCGCGTTCGGAGGTCAGTGGCGCTTCGCCGGACTGGGCGCCGACTCCGGCGGCCCGACGAACCTCGTCGGTTATGGGGTGCTGTCCGTCGTCACCTTCGGCGACGCGGACCTCGCCAGGGCGCTCGTCGTGGTCGCGGCTGCGCCGGTCGGGCTGATCGGTGTCTACCGGCTGGTGCGCCCCTTCGGCATGCGGCCGCTCCCGGCGCTCGGCGCCGTCGCCGTCTACGGCGCCAATCCGGTGCTGCGCAACGCCTATGCCGCCGGGCGGTTGAGCGCCCTTGTCGGCTATGCCGTCCTGCCGTTCGTGCTCGTGCGCGCGGCAAAGGCGCTGTCGCGCTCCGCCGTCGACGACGCGGCGGCGATCGCACGGCGGCGCCGCGCGGCCGCAAGCAGCGTCGCGCTGCTCGCGATCGCCGCCGCCTGCGAGCCGGCATACGCGCTGTTCCCGCTGCTCGTGACGGCCGCGATGCTCGCCACACTCCCGGTGGTCGGCGGCGTCCGGCTCGCCGGCCGGGTCGCGGCTGCGAGCGCGCTGGCGACCATCGCGACACTGGTGCTCCTCACCCCGTGGAGTCCCTCGTGGCTCGGGGCGTCGGCGGGCGCGCTCGGCGCCCGTATCCCACCCGAACTCGCGGCTGGCGATCTGCTCGCCTTCCGGACCGGTCCGGCCGGCGCCGGGCCCTGGCCCTGGTTCATGTTCGCGGCCGCGGCGCTCCCCCTGGTGGTCGCGGGCGAGGAACGGTTCGCCTGGGCGGTACGCGCCTGGGCGATGACGGCGATCAGCTTCGCGGTGGTGCTGATCCCGATGCACCTCGGCGAGGGCGTCGCGCTTCCGTCGCTCGAGGTGCTGCTCGTCCCGGCCGCACTCGGCCTTGCGGTCGCCGCGGGCCTCGGCCTCGCCGCGTTCTCGACCGAACTCCGCCGCTTCGGTTTCTCCGCTCGGCAGGGCGCCGCGATCGCCCTGGCGGTCGCGGCCGCGTTCCCGGTCGTCGGGCTCGCGCCCGACCTGTTCGACGGCCGCTACCGGGCGCCGAACCGTGACTTCGGGTCACTGCTCTCGTTCACCGAACGGTCCGGCCGTGGCTTTCGGATCCTGTGGGTTGGCGCGTCCGAAGCGTTGCCCCTCGATCCCACGGGCGAGGTCGATGGGGTCGCCTACGCGTTCACCCGCAACGGCACGGGCGACATCCGCGACCAGTTCCCGCCGTCGATCGCGGCCGGCGACCGTATCGTCGAGGAGTCGATCGCGCTCGCGCGCAGCGGCCGCATCGCCCGCTTCGGCCACGTCGTCGCGCCGATGGCCGTCCGCTACATCGCCTTCGTCGATCGTGTTGCCCCCGACGCCGAACTCGTTGAGGCGTTCGACCCCCAGTTGCAGTCCGCGCTCACAACCCAACTGGACTTGCGTCTCGTGCGCCGCTCGCGCGGCCTCGTCCTCTACGAGAACGAAGCTTGGCTGCCGATGCGATCCGCTTTTGCCGGGTCGCTGTCCGACGTCGCCCGAGGCGAACTGGAGACCGGTGAGGCGATCGCGGTCGCGGCGCGATCCGAGCTGCACGACGACGTCACCGAGCTGAGCGGACCGTGGCACGCGACGGTCGTCCCAGAGCCGTCGACGGTGTTGCTCGCTGAGCACTATTCGGGTGGTTGGTCTCCGTCCGCGACAACGAGCGGCGTTGCGTTCGGTTGGTCGAGCGCGATCGATGTCGGCGCCGCGGGCACCGTCTCGCTGCGTCACGACGCCGGGTCGCTCCACGAAGTGCGTATCGGCGCGGTCGCCGCGCTGTGGGGCGCCCTGATCGTCGCCGCGACCATGCGACGACGGGTGCTACCCCGTGGGAAGCGAGGCGCGCCACTCGATCAGAGCCTGCCCGGCATCGGCCTCGCCGACGCGATCGACCTTGGCGCGGTTCCGGCATCCGACGCTGCGAGCGGGGAGACACCGGGCGCCACCGAAGTGCCCGGACTCGTTCCCGCCGCTCCCGCCGCTCCCGATGGTCCGGCTGCTCCCGGTGCTCCCGTCGCCCCGGCCGACCGCGACGATGACCTCGAGGCTCTGATGCGCTCGGGCCCCGATCCCGACGCCGACTTCGACTGGTCGGTGCTGAGCGCCGACAACGGCAACGGATCGACCCTCTCCGAACCCGACGACGACGGCTCGGCTCGATGAACGGCGACCGGACCTCGGGCCACTCCGGCGGCGACCCCGAAGCCGTGTCGGGCGAACTCGCCGCGACGGAGATTCCGGGCACTGCCCGCGCAGCGCGCGGCCGGGCGCAGCGCTCGACGAGCGACCCGCGCCGTCTCGTGGTCGGTGTCGCCCTCGCCGCGCTCGGTGCCACGGCGCTCAGCCTCGACGCGGTCCGTGTCGAACAGGTCGTCGTCCAGGCGCCCGCCGAAGCGGTCGTGCTGCCACCGTCGGGCGCGAGTTCCACCGCGTGGTACTGCCCCGGAGGGCTCCCTGGCGACGCCGAAGCGCGCGTCGCTGCGCTGGCCGGCGCTCAGCCGGATGAAACCACGACCACCGTGCCCGAGGACGTCGGCGCACAGCCGTCGAGCGGCATCGTCTTCGTTACCAACCTCGCGGGTCGTGACACCACTGTCCGGATGAGCGTCCTGGCCGCGGGCGCGCCCGTCGCGAGCGAGCGCCTCGAGATCGCCGGGGGCGCGTCGGTCGCCGTGCACGTCGCCGACTATTCCGACGCGCCCGACGCGGCTGTCATGGTCGAGTCCTTCGCCGACGGCATCGTCGTCGAACAGGGGATCGACGCGTCGGATCGCGATGACTTCGAGGTGGTGACCTGCGCCACCCAGGCGAGCGCCACGTGGTACTTCGCGGCGGGTTCGACGCTGCGCGGCTCGACACAGTGGCTGGCGATCCTGAACCCGTTCAGCGGCGACGCGGCAGTCGACATCCAATTGCTCACCAGCGACGGGGTGCGACGCCCGTCGGCATTGCAGTCAGTGTCGATCGCGGCGCGCAGCCGCACCGTCGTGCTCGTCAACGAACACGCCGACCGCAAGACCGTTGTCGGGGTCATTGTGCGAACCCGCGACGGACGCCGGGTCGTCGCGCAACAAACGATCGTGCACGAAAACGTCGAGCGTCGTAGTGGAGTGTCGACGAGCCTGGGTGCCACTCGCCCGTCGACCCGCGCCACCTTCGTCACCGGCATTCGCGAGGGCACGAGCCAGCGCCTGCTGTTCATCATGAACCCGCAGCAGGTGCCGACCGATGTCGACATCCAACTCGTCGCCGAAGGCACCACTCCGCAGACGATCAGCGTGCCCGCCGAATCGGTCGCCACGGTCAACGTCAACCGCCTCGTTCCCGCGGGTCAGCAGTACGCGCTGATCGTGCAGTCCGCCGCCGATTTCTCCAACGGCGCTGCCTCGACGGATCGCGGTGTGGTGGTCGAGGACTTCGAGCAGTATCGCCTCAGCGAACCGCGTGGCGCCGCGTTCGTCGGCATCACCGGAGGCGGCGGCATGGTTGCGCCGGCCCGCGCGTGGCATTTCGGGCGGAATCGGTTGAACGGTGATCACCGTGGGTTCGTGGTCCTGTACAACCCCAACGAGCGTGACGTCACCGTCGTCATCCGCATCGTGCGCAACGGCACGCTCGTCACGCCCGACGAACTCGCCGGCATCGTCGTCGAAGGTGCGTCGCGGCGTTCGCTCCGGCTCGATCAACTCGTCGACGAGAACAGCGGCATCGTCGTGAGCGCCGACCTGCCCGTGTACGCAGCCCGGCTCCTGTTGCGCGCCGAGGTCGCCTCGCGCGCCGCGGGGATCCCGGACCGCAGCGACTGACCCGGCGCATCACGAGGCGTTCGAGGGGCTGCTCCTCGCGCCGCCCGTCTCGCGAGTTCACGATGGCAATGTCGGCAGCGTGGACTCGTACGCTCGGAGCCGATGCTCGCCCGGGTGTTGATTGCCGGCGTCCTGCTGGCAGCCGCGTGCTTGTTCGCGTGGCGCGCCGAACGCACCAAGCGCGCCCGACTCGCACCCGCGTACCGCAGCTACGACTACCCGCGCCAAATCGACCGCGCCGACTTCGAGCGGCCGGACGCACCGTGGCTCGTCGTCGTGTTCTCGAGCGCGTCGTGTCTTGGTTGCCAGCCGCTCGTCGCAAAGGCCGCGGTGTTGTCGTCCGAGGCCGTGGCGGTCGCCGAGTGCGAGTTCAGCGTGGCGCGCGATCTGCACGCGCGCTATGCGATCGAAGGCGTACCGACGACGATCGTCGCCGACCACGACGGCGTGGTGCGCAAAGGCTTCATCGGCGCGGTCTCCGCGACCGACCTGTGGGCCGCGGTCGCCGACCTGCGCAATCCGCCCGCCGAACCCCGCGTCTGCGGATCGCACGCGGCTGATCCCGCGTCGGTCACGCCGACCGCGGACAGGCACGCGCGACATCTCTGACCGTATGACGGTCACTCGTCAGACCGTCAGAGCCTGGCGCTGATCGTGTGACGCGCGTGCGGCGCCAGAGGTCAGCTCGCGGCACCACCGAAGGGTGGGGGAGCGGTTGTGCCAATGGGCGGCGCCGGCGGCGGCGGAGCCTCGCTCGTTGTGCCGTCGGCGTGGACGACGATGCGGCCGCCGCCGGCCTTGAACCCCATCGCGGAGTCGACCAGACGCGACACGTCGTCGCCATCGATCGTCTCGCGCTCGAGGAGCGCCTGCGCGATCGCGTCGAGACCGGCGCGGTGCTCGGTCAGGGTTTTGCGGGTCCGCTCCTCTTGCTCGCGCAGGATCCGTTCGACCTCTTCGTCGATGACGCGGGCGGTCTCGTCGGAGTAGTCGCGGGTGTGCATCAGGTCCTCGCCGAGAAACACCTGGCCTTGCGATCCCCACGCCATCGGCCCGATGCGCTCGCTCATCCCGAACTCGCGCACCATGCGCCGAGCGATCTCGGTCCCGCGCACGAGGTCGTTGCTCGCGCCGGTGCTCTGGCTCTCGAAGACGATCCCTTCTGCGACGCGGCCGCCCATGAGCACGGCGAGCAGGTCGTTCAAGAAGTTGCGGTCGTGGCTGTACCGCTCCTCGGTGGGCAACTGTTGGGTCATGCCGAGCGCCATCCCCGTCGGCAGAATCGTCACCTTGTGAACGGGGTCGGCGTGCTGCATCACGTACGCGCACAGGGCGTGGCCAGCCTCGTGGTACGCGGTGTGTTCCTTCTCCTCGTCGTTCATCATGATCGACGGTCGCTTCAGGCCCATGAGGACGCGATCGCGCGCGTTCTCGAAGTCCTCATTGTGGACCTCTTGCACGCCGCGCCGAACCGCGAACAGCGCGGCCTCGTTCACGAGGTTGGCGAGGTCGGCTCCGCTCATCCCGGGAGTGCCTCGGGCGATGATCGAGATGTCGACATCGGGCGCGATGCGCTTGTCCTGGAAGTGCACCTTCAGAATCTCGAGCCGCTCCTCTTGTGTGGGCAACGGAACGAAAATCTGACGGTCGAAGCGGCCCGGGCGCAGCAACGCCGGGTCGAGGATGTCGGGCCGGTTGGTCGCGGCCATCATCACGATGCCCTCGGTCGCTTCGAAGCCGTCCATCTCGGCGAGCATCTGGTTGAGCGTCTGTTCGCGTTCGTCGTGCCCGCCGCCGAGGCCTGCGCCCCGCTTGCGGCCGATGCTGTCGATCTCGTCGACGAAGATGATCGCGGGCGCCTGCTTGCGCGCGGTGGCGAACAGGTCGCGCACACGCGCCGCGCCGACACCGACGAACATCTCCATGAAGTCGGAGCCGGTGACCGAGATGAACGGCACGCCGGCTTCGCCCGCGACCGCGCGTGCGATCAGGGTCTTGCCGGTGCCGGGCGGCCCGACGAGCAGGACGCCCTTGGGGATGCGCGCGCCGATGTCGCGGAACTTGCCCGGCTGCTTCAAGAAGTCGACGACCTCGGTGATCTCCTCCTTCACCGGGTCGTAGCCCGCGACGTCGGCGAAGGTCGTGCGGGGCTTCTCGGTCGTGTACACCTTGGCGCGGCTCCGCCCGATGTTCATGACGGCGCCCATCTGGCCCTGAGCTCGGCGGCTCATCCACACGAAGAAGCCGACGATCAGCAGCACCGGCAACAAGTAGCCGAGGATCGCGAGGAAGATGTTGCCCTGATCGCGCTTCTTGTAGTTGATGTCGACGTTCTGCTCGCGTGCGAGTTCCTGGAACGAGCCCGGGAGGTCGTCGGCAGGACCGTTCGAGGTGTAGTGCGTGGCGTCCTCGGGACCCTTGCCGTCTTTGAACTCACCCTTGATCGAGCGCGTGTCGGGGTTGAACTCGATCGTTTGGACCAAGCTCTCGCCGACTGCGGCCTCGAGTTCGGAGAACGTCAGCTCGATCGTGCGGCCGTCGGCGCCCTGGAGGGAACTCGAGAAGAAGACCATCAGCGCGACGATCATCAGCCCGCCGACCACCCAGGGCGCCCAGCGATTGCGCGGGCCGCCGGCGAGCGGGCCGCGCGGCCCACCGCCCGGGCCTGGGCGCGGCTGCCGGTTGGGCGGCTCGGGCGGGCGCCACGGGTCGGACGGTTGACGGCTCATCGGCGCTCCAGTGGTCCGGGCTGGGGCGCCGGGACCCACAACGAATGGGCCGTCAATGCTACGGCCCCTTGTGCACATTCCCTATTCGGCCGCGCCGGGTGCGTCGAGAGGTCACTGGACAGATGACCTCTCGACGCACCTGCCGGTAGCGTCGGGCCATCGTCACGCCGACCTTCGCCTCCGGGCCGATCTCGGGCATGCGCCGCGTGCGCTGGGGGATGGGTGACTTCTTCTGGGTGTTCTTCGGCGGGTTCGGCGTCGCGATCGTGGTCACGGTCGTCACCATCGGGATCGCCGGGTGGGACGCCGACAACCTCACCGACAACCAGAGCACGTTGCTGAGCGGTATCGGGGGTATCGCGCAGTACGGGGCGTTCTGGGGATTGTTGGTGATGATCCTCCACCACAAGGGCGGCGGTCTTGTCCACGATCTCGGGGTCACCACCGATCGCGAGGTCGGACCGATCATCGGCTGGTTCTTCGCCGGCGCCGCGCTCCAGTTCGCGATCGGCATCAGCCTCTTGCCGATCACGTCGCTGCGCGATCAAGACACCCAGGCGATCGTCGAGCAAATCGACCGCTCGTCGGGACTCGCCCTGGCACTGCTCGTCCTCACCGCCGGCGTGCTCGCGCCCGTGTTCGAGGAGTTGTTGTTCCGTGGCCTCTTCTTGCGAGCGTTGCTCCGTCGCGTGCCCGCCGCCACGGCGATCGTCGTGTCGGGCAGCGTGTTCGGCGCGGTCCACCTGTTCGACCCTGATGCCTTCGTGATCCTGCCGGGCCTGGTCGCGATCGGCCTCGTGTCTGGGTGGCTCGCGGTCGCCAGCCGCGGGATCGCCCGATCGGTCGCACTCCACATGGGATTCAACCTGATCACGGTGCTCGCACAGATCGCGTCCTGAGCGTCCTGAGCGTCCTGAGCGTCCTGAGCACCCCATCCTGAGCTTCGGTGCGTCCTGAGCGGCCCTCGCTCGCTGGCGCCTCGGTGGCGAAGGTCACGCAGCGTGCTCGGCCGCCGACGCCGTCCGCTCAAGTCTCGCAGAGGCGTCGCCGATACCCCTCCCGCTTCGATCTTGGCAGGGAGGCCGGGATGTCGTGCACAGGATGTGCCGGGGCGAACGTCATCGCCATTCGGATGAGGATCGGCGGCGAGGAGATCGTGTTCCGCCGCTGTTCGAAGTGCGAGGTGAACCACTGGGCCGACGGCTCGGGTGAGATCACCCTCGAAGAAGTCCTCGAGTTGGCACGTACGAGCCGCTGACTGGTCCATCTCCAAGCTCGGCCACCATCTCGTCGCGACCGGACCGCGCGCGGCGCGTTGCTTACCCTTGCGGTGTGGCCGTGATCCCGCTCGACGACGATCCGCGCGAACGGCGGTTCGTCTGGGAGCGGATCGCCGGCTACGTGGTCGTCGCGGTGTGCTGCATCTGGATCGCCAACCGCGTCCACCTCATCGACTACGTCGCTTGGCGCACGCCCGGCCCAGACTGGCTGCCCGACATCGCGCCGCGGCGCATCAGCAGCCTGGTGTTGCGCAACACGACCACCAACGGTGGCGACATGGGCGCGCACGTCTACTGGCCGAAGTTCCTCGCCGACAACTGGTTCGGCGACTTCCGGCTCCAGGGTTGGTCGCCCGACTGGTACAGCGGCTTTCCGATCGGCCAGTTCTACTTCCCGCTCCCCGCGCTGGCGATCGCGTTGCTCGACCTGGTGGTCCCGTACAACATCGCGTTCAAACTCGTCGTCGCCGCGGGCCCAATCATGCTGCCCGCGGCCTGCTACTACTTCGCCTCGAAGTTGCGGGTCCCCTGGCCGGCGCCACCGCTGTTCGCGGTCGTCGCGGTGCGCTATCTGTTCGAGGTCCGCTACGGGCTCAACGGCCTCGCCGCCGATACCGGCTGGACGATCTATGGCGGCAACCTCGCGTCGACGATGGCGGGGGAGTTCAGCTTCACGATCGGGCTCGCGCTCGCGCTGTTCTTCGTCGGCGCGCTCGCGCAGTACCTGGACAACGGTCGTCGTGGCTGGCTGCCCGCGGCGTTGCTCGCTGGCACCGTGCTCAGCCACATCGTCGTCGCGGCGTTCGCGGCAGTGCTCGCCGTGCTCGTCGCGCTCGTGCACTGGTGGCGCGTCGCGGTGCCGCAGGGTTGGGGTGTCGGGAGCGGCTTTCGGCGCGTCACCCGTATGTCGGTCCCGGTCGCGGCGGTCGCTGCGCTGCTCACCGCGACGTGGTCGCTGCCGCTCGTCGCCGCGCAGCGGTACACGGCGAGCATGCGCTACGAGAAGCAGTTCAACTGGGGCTCGTTCTTGTTCGGGCTCGACAGTGCCAACCCCGACGGACAGTGGGTCGCGACCGGCGACATGCCCCGCCCGTATTGGCTGTGGGCGCTCGTCGCGGTGGCGGTGTTCGCCGCGGCATGGTGGCGTCGCGCGTCGACGCTGATCATTGCGGTCGCGGCGACCGTGTTCGCGCTGCTCTTCGTTCACTGGCCCGAACACCACATCTGGAACACACGCTTCGCGCCCTTCTACTGGCTGCTGCTCGGGTTCCTCGCCGCGACCGGAGCCGCCGAGCTCTGCCGCATCGCTGGGTACTGCTGGAACGGCGTTGCGGACTGGGTGCGCGAGGGAGATCGGCTCGATCACCTCGCCGCGCTCGTGGACGAGCGCGAGGCGTCACTCGCGCTGGCGGGCGCCGGCGGTGCCACCCTGCCCGCCGACGACGCGCTCGAGCGCGGCATCGACATCGACGGGCCGACGGCAGCCGCGCCGGCGCCGCCGATCGACAGCACCCACGACAGCGCCACCCACGGTGCACCGCCGAAGGCCTGGACTGCGGCCGGCTTATCTTCGACCGAAGCGCAGCACCGCGCGGCGGCAGAACTCGTCACCGAACTCCCAGCGCGACTCCAGCCCGACAGCGGTTGGGTGCGGCGCCGCCGACGCCTCTCGATGGTGCTCGTGATGGGTGTGCTCGCGCTGGCGATCGCGACGTGGTCGTTCGTGTGGACGACCGATCATCAGGGCGTGGGCAGCGGTTGGTCGCGTTGGAACTTCCAGGGCTACGAGGTGAAGCGGATCGAGAACGACGGCAAGGGCTGGCTCGAATACAAGGCGTTGATGGATGCGATGGGCGCGCTCGAACCCGGCCGGGCACTGTGGGAGACGGGTCACGACGAGTTCGACAACTACGGCGGATCGCTCGCGCTCGAGCTGTTGCCGTACTGGACCGACGGCCGCATTGGCTCGATGGAGGGCCTGTACTTCGAGAGCTCCGCGACGATGCCGTACCACTTCCTGACGGTCAGCCGCGTGGCGAACAGCCCCTCGAACCCGGTGCGCGGCTTGGCGTACGGGTCGACGGCCGACTTCGAAGACGGCGTCGCCCAGATGCGGATGCTCGGGGTCCGCTACTACATGGCATGGACCGACGCGATGATCGATCGCGCCGATGAAAGTCCCGACTTGCGTCTCGTCGACGAGGTCGGTGACATCGACGGCGCCGAACCGAATCGCTGGCGGATCTACGAGATCGAGGACTGGGCGCTGGTCGCTCCGCTCGACAACGAACCCGTCGTCGCGACGGTGCACGGCGGCGACAAGGCCGAGTGCTTCGGGACCGAACCGCGCGAAGCGCCGTACTACGACCCGGAGCTCGCACCGTGGGAGTGCGCGGCAGGTCCGTGGTGGATGAACTCGAGCCTGCTGCCGCAAACCTTTGCGGCCGACGGACCCGACGAGTGGCGCCGCATCGATATCGCCGATCTCGCCGACGTCGAACCCCGCCCGCTCGGCTCCGTGCAGGTGAGCGACGTGGTCGAAGACGTCGACGCGATCTCCTTCGAGGTCGACCGTGTCGGCGTCCCGGTCGTGGTTCGCAGTTCGTACTTCCCGAACTGGGAGGTGTCGGGTGCCGAGGGCCCGTGGCGGATCTCGCCCAACCTCATGGTCGTGGTGCCCACCGAACGCGAAGTGCGGTTGAGCTACGGCCTGACGTCGTGGGACTGGGTCGGACGCATCGGCACCTTGCTCGGAATTGCGGGCATCGTGTGGCTCGCACGCCGGCGGGTCCACCGCTCCGATTGGTTCCGGGCCTTGCCTCCGCCGCGCGATCCCGTGGCCGCGACCGATGCTGTGGTGGTGCCCGCCGGGTCGCTAGGGACAGCGCCCTCCGAAACGCCGGTCGTCAGCGGCAACGGTGCGGCAGGGGTCGGTGCGGCGGGAACCCGGCCCGGCGAGGCGTGGTGGCCGCCTTCCCATCCACCCGCGCCCGCGCCACCGCCCCCCGTCGCGTATACCCCGCCGACGTCAAGTCCCGACGCGCCGACCGACGAACCGAGGTGAGCCGGTGCCCGCCGACGCTGATCTGAGCGCCATCTTCAAGGCCTACGACATCCGTGGGCTGTACCCCGACGAGATCGACGAACCGCTGGCGCACGCGATCGGGAACGCCTTTGCCGGTTTCGTCGCCGCACCGCGCGTCGTCGTCGGCCACGACATGCGCCCGAGTTCGGTCCCGCTCGTCGCCGCCTTCATCGACGGCGTCACCCGAGCGGGTGTCGACGTGATCGACATCGGTCTGTGTAGCACCGACGTCGTCTACTTCGCGTCTGGTCGTCTCGACGCGCCCGGAGCGATGTTCACCGCGAGCCACAACCCTGCCCAGTACAACGGCATCAAGTTGTGCCGTGCCGCCGCTGCGCCGGTCGGCGAGGACACGGGCCTCCGCGAGATCCGCGATGCTGTGGCCGCGGGTGTGGATGAGACCGCGAGCACACGCGGCACGGTTGCATCGCGTGACGTGCTCGCCGAGTTTGGCGCGCACGTGCGCGGTTTCGTTGACGTAGCCGCGCTGCGCCCACTCAAGGTGATCGCCGACACGGCAAACGGCATGGGCGGTCTCGTGGTGCCGATCGTGTTCTCGTCGCTGCCCTTCGACCTCGAGGTCATGTACGGCGAACTCGACGGCACGTTCCCCAACCATCCCGCCGATCCGATCCAGATCGAGAACCTCACCGACCTGCGCGCCGCGGTTGTCGAACGTGGCGCCGATGTCGGGCTGGCGTTCGACGGCGACGCTGACCGTGTGTTCCTCGTCGACGATCGCGGTGAGCCGGTATCGGGTTCGACGACCACGGCCATCGTGGCGCGGGGCATCCTCGAACGGAACCCCGGCGACGCCGTGGTGCACAACCTCATCTGCTCCAAGGCGGTCGCCGAGGTGGTGCGCGAAGCCGGCGGCACGCCGGTACGCACCCGCGTCGGGCACTCCTTCATCAAGCAGGTCATGGCCGAAACCGGTGCGGTGTTCGGCGGCGAGCATTCGGCGCACTACTACTTCCGCGACAATTGGCGCGCCGACTCAGGGTCGATCGCCGCGCTCGTCGTGCTCGAGCAACTGTCGCGCGCCGGCGTCGCGCTCTCCGAACTGCGCGTGCCGTTCGAGCGCTATGCCGCGTCGGGCGAGATCAACACGCGGGTCCTGGACCCGGCCGCGGTCATCGAGCGCGTTGCCACGTCGTTTGGCGGCGCCCAGGACCGGCTCGACGGACTGACGGTCGATCTCGGCGATTGGTGGTTCAACTTGCGCCCGAGCAACACCGAACCGCTGCTGCGCCTCAACCTCGAGGCCGCGGATCGTGCTGCGTGCGAGATCCGCACCGCCGAGGTGCTCGCGATCGTGCGGGCCGAGAACTGAGCCGCTAGAAAGAGCGCATGGCACTCGATCCGAAGCTGCTCGAGATCCTCGCCTGTCCCGAGGACAAGGGACCGCTGCTCTACTTCGCCGACGAGCACGTCCTGTACAACCCGCGGCTGAAACGGCGCTACGACGTGCAGGACGACATCCCGATCATGCTCATCGACGAAGCTACGACCGTCGACGATGCCGAAGACGCGCGCCTCCTCGCCAAGGCCGACGCCCAGGGCATCTCGCCGACGTTCTGATCCGCCGACGTGCCGATCGCGTTGCGCCGATGACCACGGACTCGCTCGGCTTCCTCGCCGCGGTCGAGGGTCTTCCCGAGCAGTTGTCGGCCGCGCACCAGGCCGCTGGCGCCATCGATGCCGACCGGTTCCCCAAGGCTCCCGGCGTCGACCACATCGTCGTCTGTGGCATGGGTGGGTCCGGCGTGTCGGGCGACGTGCTGGCGGCCGTCGGCAACGATCGATTGCCCGTGCCGGTCACCGTGTTGAAGCAGTACCGCGTCCCAGCGTTCGTCGGGCCGCGCACGCTCGTGTTCGCGGTGTCGTACTCGGGCAGCACCGAAGAGACCGAGTCGATGGCCCGCGGTGCGGCCGAACGCGGCGCGCAGATCGTCGCGGTGGCCAAGGGCGGCCCCCTCGCCGAGATCGCGGTTGGCGCAGGTGGTCTGCACATCGCCTGTCCCGACGGATTCATGCCTCGTGCCGCCATCGGTGCGCTGATCGCGCCGATGTTCGTCACGTTGCAGCGCAGCGGCCTGTTGCCCGACGCGCACAAGGAGTTGATCGCGGCGGAGCGCCAGTTGGCCGCGCGGCGCGAGACCTGTGCGCCCGCGGTCGAGGGCGCCCCGAACCTCGCCCGCGAACTCGCGCGCAAGATCGGTCGCACCTTCCCGCTCGTCTATGGAGGCGGCGCGCTCGGCGCCGCGGCCGCCTACCGCTGGAAGTGCGACGTCAACGAGAACGCCAAGGCGCCCGCGTACTGGGCCGCGTACCCGGAGCTCGACCACAACGAGATCTGCGCGTGGGGCCAGCACGGCGACGTGACCCGGCAGGTGCTGACCCTCGTCGAGCTACGCCACGACTTCGAGCACGCCCGCCTCGAACCGAGGTTCGCGATCACGCGCGAGATCATCGAAGAGGCCGTTCACCAGGTGCTCGAGGTCCGCGCGCAAGGGGAGACCCGCCTCGCGCAACTCCTCGACCTGATGTACGTCGGCATGTGGACGAGCTGCTACCTGGCACTGCAGAACGATGTCGACCCCGGACCCGTCCCGGCGATCTTCACCCTGAAAGACCGCCTCGCCGCCCTCTGACGCTCCAACACCACAATCGGCGTCATGACGCTCCCGAGTCGATGACGGGACGCGACCCATCGGTCCCGGTCGGGGGGTCGACAATCGCTTGAATGCTGGTATCCTGGGTGCTGCAGTCGGGTCCTCTCCTGGGCTGTCACCCGGTGATCCGGGCCGACTCTTTCGAAGAAGCGGTGCGCTTTGGCGCGCCCCGTGACGAAGGAGTCCCCATGACCACGACCGAATCTCCACGCACCACCTTCTCCGGCGATTTCAAGGTCGCCGACCTGTCGCTCGCCGCGTTCGGCCGCAAGGAGATCGAACTCGCCGAGCATGAGATGCCCGGCCTGATGGCGATGCGCGAGAAGTACGGCGCGACCAAGCCGCTCACCGGTGCCCGCATCACCGGCTCGCTCCACATGACGATCCAGACCGCGGTGCTCATCGAGACGCTCGTCGAACTCGGAGCTGAAGTCCGCTGGTGCAGCTGCAACATCTTCTCGACCCAGGACCACGCGGCCGCGGCCGTCGCGGTCGGCCCGACCGGCACGCCCGAGGCGCCGGCAGGTGTCCCGGTGTTCGCATGGAAGGGCGAGACGCTCGAGGAGTACTGGTGGTGCACCGAGCAGGTGCTGCGCTGGCCGGACGAGGACGGCGGCCCGAACATGATCCTCGACGACGGTGGTGACGCCACCCTCGCAGTGCACAAGGGTGTCGAGTTCGAGCGGGCCGGCAAGGTTCCCGACCCGAGCAGCGCCGACTCCGAGGAGTTCGCAATCGTGCTGGCCATGCTCGCTCGCCTCCAGCAGGAGGACGACCGGCTGTGGCACAACATCGCCAGCGGGATCCTCGGCGTCACCGAAGAGACGACGACTGGTGTGCACCGCCTCTACCAGATGATGGAGGCCGGGACGCTGTTGTTCCCCGCGATCAACGTCAACGACTCCGTGACCAAGAGCAAGTTCGACAACCTCTACGGCTGTCGGCACTCGTTGATCGACGGCATCAACCGTGCCACCGACGTGATGATCGCAGGCAAGGTTGCCGTGGTGCTCGGCTACGGCGACGTTGGCAAGGGTTGCGCGCAGTCGCTGCGTGGGCAGGGCGCACGTGTCGTCGTCACCGAAATCGACCCGATCTGCGCACTCCAAGCCGCGATGGAGGGCTACCAGGTCGTCACCCTCGAAGACGTCGTCGAGACGGCCGACATCTTCGTGACTGCCACGGGAAACCACAACATCATCACCGCGGCCGACATGGCGCGGATGAAGCACAACGCGATCGTCGGCAACATCGGGCACTTCGACAACGAGATCGACATGGCCGGTCTCGCCAGGGTTCCCGGCGTGCAGCGGATCACGGTGAAGCCGCAGGTCGACGAATGGAAGTTCGCCGACGGGCACTCGATCATCGTGCTCGCCGAGGGCCGGTTGCTCAATCTCGGCTGCGCGACCGGACACCCGAGTTTCGTGATGAGCAACAGCTTCACGAACCAGACGATCGCCCAGGTCGAACTGTTCTCGCACCACGACTTCTACGAACGCAAGGTGTACACGCTGCCGAAGCACCTCGACGAGGAGGTCGCCCGTCTGCACCTCGCCAAGCTTGGCGCCAGGCTCACGGTGCTCAGCGAGGATCAGGCGGCATACATCGGTGTTCCGGTTGAGGGTCCCTACAAGCCCGACCATTACCGCTACTGAGCCGCGTCCATTCTTCCGTCGAGTGGCTGGCGTCGATACTCACGTTGGCCACTCGACGGAAACGGTCCGGCGGGAGCGAGGTCGCGCGCGGCCCGTAGGCTCGGCGCACCTACCTGGTTGAAAGGTGCTTCCATGCAACGATTCGACGGACGCGTCGCGGTCATCACCGGTGGCGCGAGCGGGATCGGGTTAGGACTCGCGCGGCGCTTCGGTGCCGAAGGGATGCGGATCGTCCTCGGCGACGTCGAGAAACCCGCGCTCGACGCCGCGCTCGAGACGTTGCGGGCCGAGGGCATCCAGGCGACGGGGATGGCCTGCGACGTCGCCGACGCCGACCAGGTCGACGCGCTCGCGGCTCACGCGCTCGATACCTTCGGCGGGGTCAACGTGTTGTGCAACAACGCCGGCGTCGGAGGCGGGGGACTCTCGTGGGAAGCCACGCGTTCCACGTGGGAGTGGGTGCTCGGCGTGAACCTGTGGGGAGTGATCAACGGTGTCCGCAGCTTCGTGCCGTTGTTGCTGCAACAGGACGAGGCGCACGTCGTCAACACTGCATCGGTCGCGGGCCTCGTCGCCGCGCCGATGATGGGTCCCTACAACGCGAGCAAACACGCGGTCGTCGCGATCTCCGAGACACTGCACCACGAGTTCGCGATCACAGGCGCGACCGCGAAGGTCTCGGTGCTGTGCCCTGGCTGGGTGCGCACCAACATCGCGACGAGCGAGCGCAACCGGCCCGCGCATCTCTCGGGCGACCTCACGGCGAGCGACGCCGAGCAGGCAGAGCTCGGCCGTCAGGTCCTTGCGGGCATGATCCAGAACGGCATGCCTCCGGCCGAGGTCGCGGAGCGCGTGTTCAACGCGGTGCGCGCGGAACGCTTCTGGATCTTGACGCACGAGGACGACGACATGTGGATGCGCGCCGTGAACGCCCGGCTCGACAGCACCGCAAATCGCACCAACCCCGAGATCAACCTGCTGGGATGATCGGCGGTCGGGCCGGCGACGCGCCAACCTGGTGATGTGAACGACGGCGGCGCGCCGACCGGGATCGACGACGAGCTCCGGCGGCTCCTCGGCGACGAGTTGCCGCGTCCTGTCGAGTGGCGGGACGGGCGGGTCCGGTTCCTCGACCAGCGGGCCTTGCCGGCGGCGGAGCGCTACATCGAAGGCCGTTCGCTCGACGATCTATGCGACGCCATCGCACACCTCGCGGTGCGCGGCGCGCCGGCGCTCGGCGCCGCGGGTGCGTACGGCGCGGCGTGGATCTGTGCGACCACGACTGACAAGGTCGAGGCGGAAGCCGCAGCGGCGCGACTGGCCTCGACCCGACCGACGGCAGTGAACCTGGCGTGGGCGGTCGACCAAGTCGTGCAGGCGGACGCCGCCGGGGGCGCCGACGCGGCGCTCGCCCGGGCGCACGCGATCGCGCTCGACGATGTGCGCGCCAACCTCGCGATCGGCGATCACGGCTCGGCGCTGCTCAGCGAACTCTGCGGTGCACGACGCGTTCGCGTGCTGACCCACTGCAATGCCGGGCATCTGGCGACCGTCGGGTTCGGCACGGCGCTCGGTGTGGTCAGGACGCACTTCGCCGCGGGCCTGATCGACAACGTGTGGGTCGACGAGACGCGACCGCTGCTCCAGGGCGCGCGACTCACCGCATGGGAACTCGGCCGTCTCGGTGTGCCTCACGCGGTGATCGTCGACAGCGCTGCGGCGTCGCTCATGCGATCGGGACAGGTCGACGTCGTGGTCGTCGGCGCGGATCGCATCGCGGCGAACGGTGACGTCGCCAACAAGATCGGGACCTACGGCCTCGCGGTGCTCGCGCGCCATCATGGCGTGCCGTTCGTCGTCGCCGCGCCGACGTCGACGCTCGATCCGGCGACGCCGAGCGGTACCGACATCCCGATCGAGGTGCGTGACCCGGCCGAGATCCTCGCCGCGGCCCCCTCGACGAGCGAGGCCTGGAATCCGGCGTTCGACGTCACCCCGGCGGCGCTCGTCAGCGCCGTCGTCACCGAACTCGGCATCACCCGCACCCCCTGACCCACCAACCCCACGGCTTCTTTCGCCGAATCTGTCGCCCTGGCAGCGACTTTGGCTGACAGAAGGCGTCGGTGGCCGCGTTCCTCGACGTGTTCGCGGGTTCGTTGGTCGTTGTCGTCACCGCGACGGCGGTTTTCGTGGCAGAAGCGGTTGGTGGTTTGTTGGTCGTTGTGGTTGCTCTGGCGGCGGTTTTGGTGGCAGAAGCCGTTCGGGTGGGCGTGTCCGAGCTGGTCCGTAGTGTCGGCGCGGTGAGTGAGGTCGGGCTGCGTGGGGTTGGACATGAGGTCAGTGGTGTGTTTCGGGCCGCCGCGCGGGCGGTGTTCCCTTCGGCCTGTCGTGGCTGTGGCCGCGTCGCCGACGCCTTGTGCGACGCGTGCGGGGCGAACGCCCGCGCCGCGCCGAGTCGTGTGCCGCCGCCGGGAATCGACTACTGGTGGTCTCCGTACGCCTACGTCCCTCCCGTGCGACTCGTCGTCGCCGATGTCAAGTATCGCAACCGGCGCGCCGCGGTGGCCGGACTCGCAGCGGCGATGGTCGCGGCGCTGCACGCCGGAGGCGCGTCGCCGGACGACTTCGATGCCGTCACATGGATCCCAGCCACGAAGCGGCGGCGCCGCGCTCGCGGCTTCGACCACGCACAGCTGTACGCGCGCGAAGTCGCGGCGCGGATCGGCCGACCGGCGCTCGCGCTCCTCGACCGCGCCGACGAACGCGTCCAGACCGGCCGCCCGGCACATGCCCGGCGATCCGCGGGGCCGCGGTTCACTGCCCGACCCCCGCTGCCGGACGGCGTGGGTGCAGCGTCGCCCGCGTCTGGCTTGCGGTGCCGGCGGATCCTGCTCGTCGACGACGTCGCCACCACCGGAACCACGCTGCGCAACGCCGCCGCCGTCCTCCGGCGTTCGGGCGTGGCGTCGGTGAGCGGTCTGACCGCGGCCCGGGCCTTGCCCCGATCGCAGGGTGCCGCTCCGTAGACTCCGCCCCCGTCCGGACCTGATCGCAGCGAGGAGCACAGATGGATGTCGTTGTCGTCGGCAACCACGTCGAGGTGTCGGCCGGACTGCGTGCGCTCGTCCAACAACGTGTCGAGCCACTCGCGCGTTACGCGCCCGATGCGCGCCGGATCGACGTCGAGTTCGGCCACATCGAGGCGCGCCGCGCCGCTGACTCGCACACCTGCGACGTCCTCGTGCACGTGAAGAAGCGGTTGGTCAAGGGACACGCCAGCGCTCACGATCCCGAGCGCGCCTTCGAGCGCGCCGTCGGCAAGGCCGAAGAGCAGTTGCGCAGGCTGCACGAGCGGCGGGTCGACAAACCTCAGAGCCGACGCGACGGCGGGCCCGGCAACCACACCTGATCCGATCGCCGGCAAGGCTCCGATCGCCGACAGGGTCCGTCCCGCCGGCTCGGCCGCGGCTGGGCCAAGCGGGTCAGATGCGTCACCGCCGGCCGTGATCACTTGCCGAGGCCCACGATTGCTCGTCACACTGGAAGGACGGGCCTGCCGTGCCGGGTCCGGACGGGCCCTGGGGAGCAGACCGAACGCGTGACCGAGCGCACTTCTACGACCCTGTCGCGTGAGCCCGCGCTACGGCGCTCCCGGCCCGCGCCGACGCTCGGGTACCAACCCGCGCTCGACGGTGTGCGTGCGGTCGCGGTGATCGCGGTCCTGCTCTTCCACTCCGGGTTCGGTTTCGCGCGCGGTGGCTACCTCGGTGTCAGCGCCTTCTTCACGCTCAGCGGCTTCCTCATCACCACGCTCTTGCTCCAGGAGCATCGCGTCGCGGGCAGCATCTCGCTCCGCGCGTTCTGGGCCCGACGGCTGCGCCGGCTGATGCCGGCATCGCTGCTCGCGATCGCGCTGAGCGCCGTCTACGTCTGGGTCGCGGCACCGCACGCGGTCGCCACTGCATTCCGGGGCGATGGGCTCGCAGCCCTCTTCGACGTCGCGAACTGGCGCTTCGTGCTCGCCGAGCGCGGCTACCTCGACACGTTCGCGACCGCGACCGGTGCGACCGCGGAGCAGTCGCCGGTCCTGCACTTCTGGTCGCTGGCGATCGAGGAGCAGTTCTACCTCGTGTTCCCGGTGCTGCTCGCCGGACTCCTCGTGATCACGCGTCGTCGCCGCGCGCTCCTCGCAGCGGCACTCTCGCTCGGAGCCGCAGCGTCGCTGCTGCTCGGCGTCGTTTTCGTTTCCGGGGACAACACCACCCGCGCCTACTTCGGCACCGACACCCGTGCCGCCGAACTGCTGATCGGCGCGCTCCTCGCACTCGTCGCCGCGCGACGGCGCGCGACCGAGGCGACGCGGGACGCGCACGGGACGCGGATCGGCGCGCGCGCGCACCTCGCTGCGCTCGCGGGATGGCTCGCGCTCGGTGCACTCGTACTCGCCTGGACCCGTGTCGACCATCGCGACCCTGTGCTGTTCCGCGGTGCGCTGGTCCTCCACGCGCTGCTGACCGCGATCGTGATCTCCGTCAGCCTTCGTCCCGGCCCACTTCGCCGGGTACTTTCCATCGCGCCGCTGGTCGCGCTCGGCCGGATCAGCTACGGCGTGTACGTCTACCACTGGCCGATCTTCCAGTGGATCGACGGCGACGGCGGCCGGAACGGCGGCTGGCGCCTGTTCACCGTGCGAATGGCGGTGACGTTGCCGCTGGCGATCGTCAGCTACGCGTTCGTCGAACAACCGATCCGCCACGGACGCGCCGTCCGTGCGCGCATCGGGCGTAGCGCAATCCCGGCGTTCGGGTGCGTCACCGCGCTCGTGATCGTCGCCACGGTGTCGCCGCCGGTCGCGACGACCGTGTTCGAACCGGTGGCCGCGCGAACACGGTCTGCGCCACTCGACGGTGCCGCGGCGCGGGTCGCCGAACTCGACGAGGACCTTCCCGCGATGCCCGACACACGAGCAAATGGTCCGGCAGGCGAGGTGCGCGTCGGCGGTGCGCGCGCCACCGACCGCGGCGCCACGATCACCTCCCCGTCCCAGCCACCCGGAACCGCCGCGCCGGTCAGCCCGGTCGAGCGGGTCCTCGTCGTCGGCGACTCGGTGGCGCTCACCCTTGGTCGAGGGATCGAGCGATGGGGATTCGCGCGTGGCGTCCCGGTCTGGAACCTCGGTCGCGCGATGTGCCCGATCGGGCGCAGCGACATGCAGGTCGGCTATGAGGTCGTGCACACCGACGGGTGCGCGAACTGGCCCGAGCTCTACTCGTCGGCCGTCGAGGCGTTCGACCCCACGACGGTGGTGGTGCTCTCACCGATCTGGGACGGCATGTTGCACTACCACCCGACCTGGGAAGGATTGCGCGGCCCGGGCGATCCCGAGTACGACGCGTGGCTGCACTCCGAGTACGCCGCCGCCGCGGCGGTCCTGTCGGCGCGCGGCGCTCGCATCTACTGGCTCGAGGCGCCCTGCGGAGAAGGCCGTGATCTGAGCGCTGCCGCGGCCGGGCTGAACCGAGTGCTCGAACGGGTGGCACGCGACCGCGTCGACAGCGAACGGGTCGAGCTGAGCCGTCTGCTGTGCGACCCCGACGGTGCCTTCGCCGAGTCCCGCGCCGATGACGGTTATCACTTCACCGATCCGGGGGCCGACCTGGTCGCGGGCTGGCTCATGCCGCAACTGCGAGGAAAATGACGGACGCGAACGAGGCGCGCCGCGCTCGTGCGCGCCGCGAAGGGTCGGGTCGGAGCTGTCTCG